>Ga0209181_10000110_pt1 | contig 140459 bp, 120 predicted proteins | sample MAT05_FD_187208 | JGI IMG/M metagenome (GOLD analysis project Ga0209181, IMG submission 187208) | Freshwater microbial communities from Lake Fryxell liftoff mats and glacier meltwater in Antarctica - MAT-05 (SPAdes) (version 2) | ecosystem: Environmental > Aquatic > Freshwater > Ice > Liftoff...
GACTTGCGAGCCTTAACCCGTTATCTGTATTTCGACAGTTGGAATCACCTACTCACTTTTATGCTTGAGGGTCTAGAACTGGAGATCCCACCGAACACCAGTTGAAATTTCATACTGAGAATTGCTGAGCAAGCGTATGAGCTAGTGCAAGATGTTGTCAATGGGCGCATTAGCAAGACCGAACTGGCAGCATTGCTTGAGCGATCGACTAGCTAACGCTTTGCACAGCAAGCTAGACTCCGATCGCCTTCGTCAACGTGCGGCTAACTTTAGCAGGACAGAGAATGGTGTCGCCATCTCGATAGCCCACGAAGCGAACGTAGACTAATTCGCCCGTTTCAATGTCGGGAGTATCGGGTTGGTGGCATTTGGGGTCGTAGGCGACTTGTTCCCACGCAGCACCAATCTGTTCGTAACCCCAGCTACGAGTCAGGTTTTCTAGCGGCACAAACATAGGTATCAAACCTTTAGCAGGCAAATCTGGCTTTGCTTCAACGATTTTGCTGATGCTCGGATAGTGTGTAAAGAGCGTTTGAAGCTGTTTGAAGAGCGAGTGACGTACGGCAGTTGTTATTGTCTCCTGCTGCAATGCCTGTCGAAGCTGCGAGCATTCCTGTGTGAGTCGATCGTGCTCTTGCTGTAAGGCTTGCTGACGCTGCACGTGTTCATTTGACAGCCGTTCTGGCTGCGGTTCTGGCTCCTGCAAGATCGGTTGGGGAGGATGCGCCTGAGTGAGAGGTTCGTTGCGTTGCTGTAATGCTTGGAGACGGAGGTTCTCTTGCGTTAACTCTGCTTTTTGTTCTAACGCTTGCTTGAGACGCTCATACTCTCGCCTCAAGCGATTGCGCTCGGCATTAAGCTTGTCATTGCTGTTGGAGCCTAAATCTACCAGCTTGACGATCGCCAAAATAAAGACGAACTCAAGCAAAAAACCGAACCAAAAAAGGTTGGTATTGTCTCTCATACTCCCGATCTCCTTGGCACGATGCTGGCATCGCGTCAGCTAAGCTTTACCATCCCCTATTTTGGCTCATGAGTTACATTCCAGAACCTCTGCAAAAGTCGATTTTTGTTGCGCAAAGCATTAGCTCTAAAGCTAATTGTCCAACGATAGAAGGCGTAATGGGTGAAGGATGAGGTTCTTTACTTCGGCTACAGTCCAATTTGAACGGGAATTTCGATGCAAAACTCACTGCCTTGACCGAGTATTGATCGACAAACCAGTTGCCCACGATGCTTTTCTGTCACAATTTGATAAGAAATTGATAGTCCTAACCCTAAGCCTTTGCCAACAGGTTTTGTGGTGAAGAAAGGGTCGAATAGCCGCTGCTGCACCGCTTGTGAAACGCCCAATCCATTATCAGCAATCCGAATGGCAACGCTTTGACCCAACGACTCTGTCTGAATGGTGATTGTTGGTTGCTTAGAGTGTACAGTCTGTTGCCCATCATGAGTCTGCATACCGCTGACCGTCGATTGTGGGTCAGCGACCATCGACTCCTCAAGCGCATCGATCGCGTTAATCAAAATATGCATAAAGACCTGGTTGAGTGAACCCGGATAACACTCAACCAGTGGCAGGGTACCGTAATTTTTGCAGATTTGGATGCTGGTCTCGCCCGAGTGGAGCTTTAAGCGGCTCTCCAGCAGCATTAACGTACTTTCCAGCCCTTCATGCAGATCGACCTTTTTGACAGCCGCTTCGTCCATACGGGCAAAGTTTCGTAAGGACAGCACCAGTTGCCGAATCCGATCGGCTCCTGCTTGCATTGAGATCAAAAGTTTGGGCAAATCGGTTGCAATAAAATTTAGGTCACTGTCTTCCAGTAAGCGTTGAATTTCAAGCGGTGGATCGGGATAATGCTGTTGATAAAGCTTGACGATCGCCAGCAAAGCTTGTGTATAAGTATTGGTATAGGTAAGATTGCCGTGAATAAAATTAATCGGATTATTCACTTCATGAGCAACGCCAGAAACCAGTTGCCCCAAACCCGACATCTTTTCTGCCTGAATAATGCTGTACGTTGCCATTGCTGCTTCTGAAAAGGGCTTGACAATCACCACCTTCCAATACGATCGCGGCACGTGCAGCAAGAGAACAGTAGCGGATTCTTTGAGCAAAAAGTCGCGTTCAACTTCAAATTCCTGATCAAGATGTGTGGTGGAATTATCTTCACCAAAGGCATCATTCACGTTTAACAGATCGGCTAAAATTGATGCGATCAGCTCTGCTTCTGTTGCATCAATCTGATAACTGTCAGCCTGTAGCTTCTTCGCGACATCAAACTGATAACCCGATCGGCTTTGCGCCTCCTGCAAAATTGCCTGGTTCATTGTCTCAACCGCGATCGCTAAAGGCGCAAACAAAGGCTGCTTCGCCGCAAATTCACCTGCCAGCATCAATTCTGCGGCTGTATGTCCCTCGCTCTCATCGGGCTTTGTTCTAACTAAGAGCGGATCGGGGAAGGTAACAAAGCGATTATTTCGATCGAGAACAAAAATATAACCACCTGTTTTTTGCCGCCAAGTTTCTACAAACGCTTGTACGCCCTCTAGCTTCAAATCAACCGTCACCACGCCCGAAAAAGCGCCTCTTTCAAACATAGGAGCAGTGCAGGTAATCATCGGCTGGTAGGAGTGAGGATCGAGATAAGAAGCACTCCAAAGGCACTGTCCAGCTTTTGCATAGCGCCCTACGGCATACCATGCTTCATGGTGATAACCTGAACCAGATTTGTTATAGTTATCAAAATATTTCAGTTCACCCTCAGCATCGCGTCCAAAAAAGAAGCTTCGACGCGTTCGATCGGGTGAGAAGCGATAAGGTTCATGCCAAACACCGCCGCCTGCAATACTCAAATCGCCTTGAAAGTCGAGTAACGTCGGCACAATGGTTTTGAACAAAGCTTCGCTTTTTGGCAAATGTGCGATCGTGGCACCGAAAGTACGCGTGAGTGCTTCAATCTCGCGCACTCGTGCAGACAAATCAAGCACAATGGTATTACCAATCTGCCCAATTGTTCTGGATGACTCAGCGAGAATAATGCTCTTGCTTTCAGAATTCATACTGTGAACAAATTTAGCTACCGAGTCTTTAACCGATGTAAATGCTTAAAAGGGACTAAACCGAGCACCCTCTCATAGTTTACGGTTGGGTTAGAAAAGCATCAGGATTGCTGACCGACAGTTCCAGTTAATAGCGCTGTCCCATCTCGCCCATTCTCTACTAATTTTTTGTAGAGTCACGTTGTCTCCGATTCAAATGCGATCGCCCATGCCTTCACCATCAGCTCCGATGCAGAATCTATGCGAGCCTCCACGCCTACTGAGCCAATGACACAGCACCATGTGCTAGTTTGCCAAAATCGCACCTGTTTGAATCAGGGGGCGATCGCGGTGCTAACCGCCTTCCAAGCACAGCCAGTTTCCGGTTGCGTTGTGCAAAAAACGGGCTGCATGGGACAGTGCGGCAAGGGACCGATGGTGCGCATTTTGCCGGATGACATCTGGTACTGTCAGGTTCGACCGCACGAAGTGACCGACGTTGTAGAACGTCATTTGCGCGGCGGTCGTCCAGTCAGGGCAATGCTTTCACCGCACTTTCATGCTGCTCCTGGGCACTAATAATCGAAACGGGTGATGGGCATCAGAAGGGGATGACTTTTTATGGTCGATCGCTTATGCGATCGCGCGTGACAAACGGCACATCCACGATATCCCCTTCAGTCTCGCCTACCTGTACATGCAAGCCAGCGCCACCCGCTTTGGTGCGGATATACGCGAGTCCAAACGCTCCCTGCTCTGTTTCGGTCAAACTGGTAAGGGTGCCAACCTTTTCTTCTCCCACTGTAATGGGGGTTCCTGGCGTGACGCTGCCCTTCAAACGGATGCCCCAAAGCTGCTGCTTCACACCTTTGTAGGTGTCAAGGCGGGCGATCGTCTCCTGCCCGATGTAGCAACCTTTGTCAAAAGAGATTGTTTGCCATAGCCCTGCTTCTAGTGGATTGTAATCCTCAGTCAGTTCGTGGTCGGGGGCGGGTCTTCCCTGTTCGATGCGTAGACGCTCCCATGCGCGATCGCCCAGCGGTATAGCACCCGCATCGGTTAGCAGCTTCCATAGATCAGCCGCAGCAGCGCGATCAGTGATTAACGTGTAGCCCTCTAGCGCCAAACCGCTACCAACAGCGATTCGTACAGTCTGTCCTGCCAGCGTGACGAGATGATGACTGGCGTAGGTGCTGGAAGGAGGATCAATTCCCAATTGTTTGAGCAGGGCACTGCTCTCGGAACCGATCAAGCTAAACGTCGAGGTTTGATCAGTCAGATCGGTCAACGTGACCTGATCGCCAAAGAAAATATAGCGGTCTAGCCATTGCAGCAGATGCTTGTGGCGATTGGGCGAAACTATAACTAGAACGGAATCTTCTAAAACGTAAGCGGTCGCTAAATCAATGGTGCGAGCTGTAGACGTGACAAAAACCGTGTCGCAGCCGTCGCCTGGTTTTAAGCGCTTAAAGTCGTTCGTGCTCTGGTTGTGCAAAAAGCTGAGGCGATCGCGTCCCAAAAGCTCGATGCGCCCCCAATGGGAGCGATCGCAGATGGTTACACTCGATCGTGCTGCTTGCAGTGCCGCCGCATCATTGCCGAAACTCGTGGGCACTGTTGCATCTTCCTCAAACTCAGCACCGAGCTGTCTCTGGATCGCACGCAAACTCTCAGTCATAGGTATCCACTCACTTGTGCAGCGTCTCGCTTTCAGATTATCGCGAGCGAAGCCTATTCAACCAGAAAGCCCACACGATCGCACGATCGTGTGGGCTTTTAAGCTTTACCTGGTCTAAGTTGCAACCAGTCAATGAAAGCGAAACTACTTCACAATGCCCAGCAGTTCAGGCGTTGCCGGACGTGTCAACGTGGGCGCTTCCGAAATTTGAGAGAACTCCAACGGCTGGTGCGCCACCATAGACGCTGCTGCTTGTACGCGGCTAGCAATCTCTACCGTTTTCACGTCATACATTTGCGTCAACAGTTTGGGATACAGCCCGATGCCGATCACAGGAAGCAAGAGACACGCCGTGATAAAGACCTCACGAGGCTTAGCATCGAACAGAAATTCTCCTTTGAATTCTGCACCTTCCTCACCGTAGAACATTTCCCGCAGCATCGAGAGTAGGTAGATTGGAGTGACAATTAACCCGACCGCCGACAGCAAGACAACCACCGCTTTAAACGTAGAGGTATAGGAATCGCTAGTGGCAAAGCCGAGGAAAACACCAAGCTCTCCCACGAAGCCACTCATACCAGGAAGTGCCAGCGATGCCAGCGAACCGACTGTAAACAGCGCGAAGACGGTTGGCATCGACTTTGCCAAACCACCCATCTTGTCTAGCGCCAGCGTATGGGTGCGATCGTAGGTTACACCAGACAGGTAGAACAGAGCTGCCGCAATTAACCCATGCGAGACCATCTGAAGCACAGCACCGCTGAGACCAATTTCTGTATAGGACGCAATGCCAAGCAGCACAAAACCCATGTGAGAAATCGAAGAGTATGCCATTCGACGCTTCAAGTTGCGCTGTGCAAACGAGACGATCGCGCCATAGACAATGTTGACAACACCCAGAACTGCTAGCACAGGAGCAAAGTAGAAGTGGGCATCTGGCAGCATTTCCATGTTCATGCGAATGAGCGCATAGCCACCCATTTTCAAAAGCACGCCTGCCAGGATCATGGAAACGGGTGCGGACGCTTCACCATGAGCATCCGGCAACCAGGTATGTAGTGGGAAAATCGGCAGCTTCACGCCGTAGGCAATCAGCAGTCCGGCGTAAACAAACAGTTCAAACGTCAGCGAGTAGTCCTTCAAACCAAGCTCTCGCATGTCAAAGGTGACATCGCCACCGTAAAACGCCATCGCAAAAGCAGCAACCAGGATGAAGATCGAACCGATCGCCGTGTAAATGATGAACTTAGTCGCTGCGTAAAGGCGTTTTGGACCACCCCAAATGGAAATCAGGATGTAGACAGGCACCAGCTCCAACTCCCACATCAGGAAGAAGAGCAGAATGTCCTGGGCGCAGAAAACCCCAATTTGAGCGCTGAACATGGCCAGCATCAAAAAGTAAAACAAGCGGGGCTTTTCCGTCACTTTCCAGGATGCCAGGATTGCCAGCGTTGTCACCAGGGCGGACAGCACGACCAGCGGCATGGAAATACCATCAACGGCTAAAGACCAGTTCAAGCCAAGTTGAGGCACCCAGGCTATCGTCTCCGCTAGTTGGAGGTCGGCATTTTGAAAGTCGTAGTGCTGCCAGAAGGCATAGACAATCAGCGCAAAATCTATTAAAGCCACCGAAAGAGCATACCAGCGGATTGTTTTACCTTGCTTGTCTGGCAGCACCGGAATGAGTAGAGAGGCTACGAGGGGCAGCAGAGTAACGGTTGTGAGCCAAGGAAATGGGGTATCCATCTTGAGAACTTACTCAATGTTGCGGGGATAAAGAGCTTTAGGGTTGCTGGATGATGAGCAAGAAGCGACCCAAACCTAATCCGCAGAGAAGCCCACTTATCCAAGTGGAGGACTGGAGGTTGCCAGACGCGCTTGCAGTTGATAACTGAGCAGTAAGAGCCGTTTCTAAAGTTATGAAGCTCAACCTGGTACGGCAATCACTGAATGTCTCCTTCACAGATTAAGTAGACGTTGTTAAACAATCAGCTAAATAAGAATATGTACTTATCGGTTATGCTACCCCAGTTTATTAAGTTAAATAAACTTTGTCTGCTGTCTTGTGACGCTTTTTCAATCGCTATTGCTGCTTGAGGCTGCGACCAGCACACTAAAAGAGCAGCAAAAGCCCTATGAACCAAGCATTTGACCACTTCAGCCCTTCAGACGACTTTGTTTCGGCATGTGCCAATTATTGCGATCTCGTTACACAGTCTTGAACGATTGCTTGTGACGTGGAGTAATATGTTGCCGGGAATACACTTTGCCGCTATGACTACGCCAAAATTCCAGGATTTAGTGACCTGGCAGCAAGCAGAAGTGCTCATGCAACCTGCTTTTATCCGGCTTGTTGATAACCTTCGCAAGCAACTTGAGCAGTCTACCTGGAAAGGTACGTATGCAGAGGTTCCAATGTGGTCTGACGCTGTGAGTGCTAACGTAAGGTTCAAAGTGACGCAACTGCAAGCGGAGCTTAAAACGGCTTCAGCAGAAGAATTGATCGCGATCGAGTCTGCCCTAGCGCAACTGCCGTCGCCTCATCCGAGCTATCAGCTACACCTTCAGCAGCAAGAACGTACGGTGACAGTAGACCTCTGGAACCTTTGCTACGAGATTTGTTTTCAACACTATGACGCTGCGAGCGGCGGATCTCACGCTCTTGGGTCGATCGGCAGCAAGCAGGGCGTAAAAATTGATGACACTCTCTTCGATGAAGCGGGAGACGTAGACTGGGAGCGCCTTGATCAAAAGGTTAAACAGGTTGTAGAACGGACGTTCGCCGCTTTACCCACAGATTAAGCTGACAGACTAGAGGCGCAAGAAAGGTCAGGCAAAGGCTAAAGGCTAGCTTTTGCCTTGTAACCTTATTCTTCGCCACCCTGAAGCTTAAGCAAGAGAAAGCCGACACTGAGACCGACCAAAACCAGGACAGGGGCTAATAAAGCAGTACTGAGAATCTCACTCATTGGTTGTCTTTTCCCGTTGTAGTTACGTTTTCTAGATAGCAAGTGCGAGTCAAGCCGTAAAAAGTGAAAAGCCACTATGGCGATGACAGCAGTGCTACAGAGCATTCTAAACTGGATTGGCTGCGCCCCTTTGCCGCGATCGCATGAATCTAGCCTTTAGCTCTAAGGTATGTTCACACGCTGGCAGTTTAACATTAAGGATCGTGGATTAAATAAAACCGACAAATTGTTCGTAGGTAGGGGCGTACAGCCGTGCGCCCCTACGGAAAACGCCGAGGTGATTAAATTCTTGTTCCTAAGCAGCAAGGTTAGGAGCCTGGAGTTGCGTCCCCTTTCGCTTCAGTTGCTTCAGCAGGAGTCGCTGACTTGGCAGCAACTTTTGCACGTTCACGATCGTCCCGTTTTTTGCGCTCTGCTTTCAGCACATCTTCCATGACGATCTGCGCTTGAGCCATTTTCTCCAGGTTGCTGCGGTATAGATCCAGATCTTTTTGCACTTTGTCTTCCGACACATTCAACACAGCACAGACGCGCTTGAGTGCTTCAAGGAGTTTTGCTTCGTCTTTAACTAGCTCGGCATCGGCTGCTTCTAGCAAGGTGAATAACCCGATCGCAAAGAGCCGACTGTACTTAAAGGTCGAGTTGTGAGCGATCGCGACTGCCTGCGCTTGCAAATCGTTGCAGTCCGCGATCGACGCTTTTTGCTCCAGCCAAGTCATCAGTTCCTCTACTGATGAACGACTTGCGAGGGCTTCTAATCGTTCTGCGTCATGCCTATAGCGCTGGGGATCATCCTGCAACGCTTCGCAAAGACCATCAAAAATGGAGGCAATATCTTGTTCGGGACGATATGCCAGCATAAAGCGATGAAAGGAGGTAAAAACGCCCAGAGCGTAGAAAGGGTCGTAGTGGAAGTCTGCGTTGACCGTCAGCAGATGCATCTCGACCATCAACTCTTCTACCACCCGACGGTAGATCGAGTTAATGGGGCGAGTATGGATGTTGTAAAAGGCTCTCTTGGTCTCTGAGACGGTGCGGACGTTATTCACAGCAAAATGGCATAGATCAGAACTATTACCATTCTCGCGCTTGACGGCAAGTTTGCCAAGTTTTGCACAAGTTGGGCGATTCGCGATCCCCAATTTCTGACCAAGAACGCCTTGAAGTGACGTTCTGTAGGGACGTTACATATAGCGTCCCTACTTTTGTACTTCAGCGGGTCGCACAAGATCGTTAAAGACGTAGGGTTCGGGATTGGCGGCAACCCAGCCCAGCCCAGAGCGCGATCGCACTTCAAAATGTAGGTGTGGTTCTTTAGCACTGGGGTTTCCGGTCGTGCCAACTGTGGCGATCGATTGCCTGCGTTTCACAACCTGTCCCACTTTGACTTTCAAGCTAGCAAGTTGAGCGTAGCGCGTTTGCAGTCCCTCGGCATGGTTGAGCACAACCAGATTGCCATAAGCGCCTTGTTTCCCGGCGAAGGCAACCGTGCCATCGGCAACGGCTAGCACGGGCGAACCGACAGAGGCAGCGAGATCAATGCCACTATGAAAGCCAACTTTGCCTGTCAAGGGCTGAATGCCCCAACCATAGCCGAGCAGTAAGGACGATCGTGTCGGCTTTGAGGACAACGGATCGTCGCTCAGAAGACGCTCTACCTGGTTAGCTGGTAGAGCAGTCGTGGACGCTGTCGCTATGGGTGACCAGTTCACGCCTGGTACAAAAACAACTTTCGGTGCTGCCTGACACCCGTTGACCTCAAACAAAACATCAGAGCGGATCTTGTAGGTCTTGGCGACATCGCGCCAGGTTTGGTTCGGTTTCACTTCGACCCGAATGCCATTGTAGGGAGGCACCAAAATTTCGCTGCCAATAGGCGCTTTGCCACTACGTAGTGCTGGGTTGAACCCCATCAGCGTGGAGGGAATCAAGTTGTACTGCTGTGCAAGCCCTTCCAGAGTTTCGCCAGAAGCAACCTTATGACGCACTAACCGCGAAAGAGCGGAAGGCGCGCAGGTGGTTTGACTAAGCGCGGTTGTGGGAGTTTCTTGCGCCACGGACTGCGATCGTCCAATAGCCACTGCCGCTGTGAACCCAAAACAGACTAAAGGGATTGATAACCAGCGCAATCGTTTCATACAGCCAAGTGCCCAACGTTACGTGAAGAAAAGAATGTCAATGCTGCTCTTCCACTCTATCGCTTTACCCTTTATGCCCTTCGTGCCAACGCAACTCAGATCCGGATGTTGGGCAAAACGTCAGAGGCAAAGAATGGAAGGAGGGCAAGCAGTTACAATAAGTCTATATTGTGCGGGCTAGCACTGCTGTTGGCTAATAACCCTATGAACCTCTCCTTGAAGCAGTTGGCAACATACGTCTCGTTACTGGCGATCGGCAGTGGCACGGGCATGATTGGTAGCCAATATTTCTTGCCTCATGAGCGGGTTAAATCTAGCACTGCCGATCTGCCAACCGTGCTAAAGCCAGTCCCACGTCAGTCGGTCAGCCAACTGACCACGGCAACGCCTTATGACCTTGCGCGTGAACCCAGTGGTTCTAACTTTATCGCTACAGCCGTGGAACGAATTGGACCGGCTGTGGTGCGGATCGACGCAGCTCGTAAAGTGGTCAACAGCCTCCCTGATGCCTTTCAGAACCCTCTCTTTAGACGGTTCTTTGGCAACGAGATCCCTGTGCCGAAAGAGCGCGTTGAACGTGGTACAGGCTCTGGCTTTATTTTGAGCGGTGATGGTCGCTTACTGACTAATGCTCACGTCGTCACTGGAGCCGATACCGTAGAGGTAACGCTGAGAGACGGTCGTACTTTTGAGGGGCGCGTCGTTGGATCTGATTCTGTGACCGATGTGGCTGTCGTCAAGATTGATGCCACGGGGCTACCGACTGTACGGATTGGGAGATCCGACAATTTGGTTCCAGGCGAGTGGGCGATTGCGATCGGCAATCCTCTAGGGCTTGATAATACCGTCACCGCAGGTATCATCAGTGCTACAGGACGTTCCAGCTCGCAAGTGGGTGTTCCTGATAAACGGGTCAGCTTTATTCAAACCGATGCCGCTATTAATCCTGGTAATTCAGGCGGACCTTTATTGAACGATCGGGGTGAAGTCATTGGCATCAACACGGCGATTCGAGCCGATGCTCAGGGGCTTGGCTTTGCGATCCCGATCGAAACAGCACAACGCATTGCTGACCAACTATTCGCCAAAGGCAAAGTGGAGCATCCCTATCTGGGGATTCAAATGGTTGACCTCACGCCGGCATTGCGTAAAGAAATTAATCAAGATGACGATGCCAAGCTGAAGGTTAACCAGGATCAGGGCGTGTTAATCGTGCGGGTTTTTGACAATTCTCCAGCCGCTCAGGCAGGCATTCGGCAGGGCGATATTATTCAAAAAATTGATGGAAAGCTGGTCAAAACTGCATCAGACGTGCAAGAACGGGTCGAGTCAAGCGCGATTAACAAGGTCTTGCTGGTTGAAATCTTCCGTGATGATAAACAGCGCAGCCTCCAACTGAAACCAGCTCCCTTTCCTAAAAAGAACTGAAGGTCAGCAATAAGGCTCAGCTATGCTCACCTTACCAAAGCGGACAGTAAAACCCATTGCGCTTAAGCAAAGGGTCAAATTGATGCATGAGAAGGTAAGCGAATCTACTATTCTTTCTGACGCAGAATAGGCGCAGTGCTCCAACTGGTGCCATTCTGAGCACTGCGATCGTCCTTGCAAGCAAGAGTGTGTGCCTCCCAGTCAACGTCTGTTTCAGGATAATCAACCCGATAGTGCCCACCCCGGCTTTCAGTGCGAAACTGTGCGCTTTGCAAGATGAGCCACGCCACATCAAGCAAATTACGGGTTTCTGCCCAAACCCTTAGCTGCACGTTAGTTCCGATCGCAGCTACATTAACGGCTTGTTCTGGCTGAAAATGCAGGAGCGATCGACTCACCGCAAGCTGGGCAAAGTCTTCTTGCCAGCGCTGAATTTGCGCGATCGCGCCTGCCATCACGTCCCCATCTCGACAAATGCCTGCACTTTGCCAAACTAAGCGAGGCAGTTCCTGCCGCAGGGCGCTAATTTTGTCAAAATCAGGTTGTGGCAGCGTGAACTGTGGCAGCGAAAGCTTACTCGCAACGCTTGCTTTTGCTTCTGACTCCTGACTTCTGACTCCTGATTCCCCTACGTCCAGGTCAGCAAACTGCGCCCCAAAGACCAGGCACTCCAACAGCGAATTACTCGCTAACCGATTCGCTCCATGAACGCCCGTGCTGGCAGTTTCGCCAACGGCATAGAGACCCGCGATCGAGGTTTGGTTGGTCAAACCTGTTGCCATACCGCCCATCCAGTAGTGAGCAGCAGGCGCAACCGGGATGGGTTCTCGCAAGACATCAATGCCCCATCGTTGACAAACCTGAATGATGTTGGGAAAGCGGTGCTGAATCGTTTCGGATGGGATAGGTCGTAGATCTAACCAAACGTGTGCGGTAGCCGGATCAGCATGGGTAGCTTGCAGATAGCTGAAGATAGCGCGACTCACCACATCTCTAGGAGCCAGCTCTCCTGCTGGATGGTAGTCAAACGCAAACCGCCGCCCGTGGTCATCGACTAAATGAGCGCCCTCGCCCCGCACCGCTTCACTAATCAAAAACCGGGGTGCACCAGGCTGAGTCAGCGCCGTAGGGTGAAACTGAACGAACTCTAAATCACGCAGCACGGCTCCTGCACGATGAGCGATCGCCACGCCATCGCCCGTGCTCAACGCAGGGTTTGTCGTTTGGGCAAAGACCTGACCACCACCACCCGTAGCCAGAATGACAGCCGCTGCCCGTAGCCAGAGCACCTGTCCCTGATAGAGCAGGCAAATGCCCTGGCAGCGTTGCGTTGTTTCATGCAGCCAGACATCCAGCGTCAATGCTTGGGCAAGGACGTGAATATTCTTGCGGCGCAGTACCTGTGCCGTCAGCGTACTAACCACTTCGCGCCCTGTGGTGTCGGCAGCATGTAATACCCGTCGCCGGGAATGAGCGGCTTCCAGCGTCAACGCCAGCTCACCATTGTGGCGATCGAACGATACACCCATCGCCACTAGCGTTTGAATACACTGTGGTGCCTGCTCCACAAGGAACTTTACAGCGTCATAATCACACAGTCCTGCACCTGCCTGTAACGTGTCGGCTAAATGCAGCGAGGGCGAATCTGCCGGGTCAGTGACCGCTGCGATGCCACCCTGCGCCCAGCCGCTGGCAGAGAGCGAGAGCGTGTCCTTGGTCAGCAGCCCAACCCGATAGTGGCTGGGCAGGCAGAGCGCAGTATAAAGCCCAGCCGCACCAGCTCCGACAACAAGAACATCGAATTGGGACGGCACCTCTGATGCAGAGGGCGATCGCAAAATGGACGATTGCAAAGATGCTACCAATTTCGGCTTTTAAATCTGGATTGAGGCGGAGCGGCTTACAGCACTGATCGGTATCGCAGGCGAGACACAAGCTGTAAAGCGTGCAACCTTGTGAACGTGCTTATAAACTAAAGCCGTGAGACTCATGTTTAACGCCTCACCACTGGATCTTTCTAGTCTAAGATCTAACGCCCAAAGTAGGGGCTAGAAACAAAAATTGCTCTCTGACTGCGTGTCAGTCATTGAGCAATTTAAGCACACGTCTTAAATGAGAGTCGTGAAGGCAGAATTATTAGCGGTAGATCCCGTTGTTAATTCGATCGGCTCCTTCTACCAAGGCTTCTTCGACATCTGTAGCAGTAAAGTTAGCTAGATTTGACTTCAGCACGTCTTTCTGCGCTTCTGTCAGCCCTGCGATCTTCAAAACATCTTCAACGCTTTCGTAGGGTGCATTCTTGATAATCAACCCTGCGAGGGTGGGGTACAAACCCGAATACTGCCTGAAGGCACGCACGTTAGTGTTGTTCAGATCTAGCTTGTTACCGTTCTCCGAGAGTTTCTCACCTACTGCATCACGAATCGTTTCGGCCGCCAGCAGCGTCGGCGCGATCGCACGAGGTAATGAATATCTGGTTAAATTGCCTAAGTCTGCCGCTAGGGCGTTCTGTGGCATTCCCAGCCAGCTAAAGCAGCCAATCATCATGCAAAGAACTATCAACACACGAACCAACCGTTTCATGAATCTATCCCTCCCTTCCTGTTGTATGAAAACCATACACAGCATTTATTCAGAGCCTATCATCTTCTGGACACCATCTCTCACTATGGCTCGTCTGCCTGAGATTCCAGATAAAAATCTTCACACTTACAGCCATTTTCCTTTGCATTCACGACACCCAACACCGTTCGGCTGAGCGCTCACGTCGAAGCCCTGCACCCGACACCCGTGCTCACAGAACTGTGGCTTACCCAATCAGCAACTGCTGTAAGTGCCTGAGTTGGTTAGGAAGGGCTTGCATGGAAAAGGGAGCACGCCGATGGCTCGACTGCTTTTTGCCGCTCTTGTTTTTGGCTGGCGGCTGAAACCTTACTGCCGACTCTTCATCTGCAAGAACGTTTCTAAGTCTGGATAGGAGCAGGCATGAGCCACCGTAGGCATGTCATACCCTTTTAGATGAACCGTGTAGTTTCTGAATAGATCGATCGACGTGACCTCCATATCCACCAGATGCTGATATGTTGTCTCGCCTACGGCAATATCCAGCCCAATCTGTTTTGTAGAGGTTTCCAGGCGGAACGCGGCATTCACGGTATCACCCAAAGCGGTATAATCAGGGCGATCGCCACTGCCCGTATTGCCAACCATCGCATAACCCGTGTTAATGCCAGCACCAATCCGCAGCGGAAATGGCAGCGGGTAGAGGTTATACAAATCACTGGTCATCGTGTGCAGGGCGTTCAACGCACGAAAGATGCGGAGCATTTCATCGTTATTAACCCCTTGCGGTCCATGAATCCAGATTGCCATCACCGCATCGCCGATGTACTTGTCAACCCAACTGCCATACTCACGAATAATGTCACCCGCATGTCGGAACCAGGTGCCGATGACTTCCGAGAGTACCTTTTCATCCAACTGCCGGGTCAAGACAGTAAAGTCGCGAATATCAACCACCAACACCGAAATTAAGCGACGGACATGTAGCGTTGCCGTGGCAGTAAACTCTTTTGAATCCGAACCAGCGGCAGAATCAGCAGGCGGGTTGAGCGTCGGGCAGTAAAAGTCGAGGTCAGTCTGACCAAACGTGAGTCGATCGCCATTATGTAGGGTGACTGGGATGCTCACTCGACGACCATTCACAAACGAACCGTTGCGACTACCCAAGTCAATCAAATAGAATTCGCCTGTCTCCATGCATTGCAACATCGCGTGGTTGCGAGAGATCCAGCGATCGGGCAGGACAAAGTTGTTGTCCTCACTGCGACCGATTGTCCAACAGTTGCTACCCGCAAGCGGCAACCGCCGACTACCAGAGTCGGTTCGGAGAACAAGATGGGGGGTTGGTTGCAAAGTCACCACAGGCTGAGACAAATAATCCTTTCCTATGATGCATCCTGACATATCTCACTATGCCAGTGTAGTCTGCCGATAGGAATTCGTTCAAAAAATTTTGAACCAGGTTTCCCTAAAAATTCTCATCAAGAGAAGGTGATGGAGCCGATGACCCACAACGCTTTGTTCAGGCAGCGATCGCCGCCAACCAAAACAAACTGTCTACCAAAATTGTACTCAATACTGCACCACTGAACGCCCACCAGTGAAGTTGTCGGGAAAAGAGAGGCAAGATGCCAACCACAAGCAGTAGCAGCGCCAGTGCGACCGCCCAACCAACGCCCCACGGCGTTTGAATCTGGGCAAGAGCGTTCTGGAAAATTGGCTGTACAGCATCAACTTCAACCTGCATGAGCTGCCGCCAAGCGGGAATCAAATCAGTCAGATAGAAGTAAACATCAGTCACGACTGTCCCAAAGAGGGAGCCTAAGTAAAAGAAGTTGCCGACCTTACCTGTATTGCGGGAAAGGCTCCAAAGCGCAAACGGCAATCCAATTGCCTCTACAGGAAGGTGTAGCAAAGGCTCCCAACGTAGCCAGCCCCAGTAAACCGACCCTGCAAGCCACGTCCAGGTGAAGCCGACAAGCAAATCGCCCCAACGATGGCTGGCTGGACGCGCAAGCATCCTCATCCCCAGCAGCAACCAAATTACTGTAACAACTAAACTGCCCAACGGCAAAAGGCGAACCAGTGGCGCTTGTACGAAAACGGGTACTGAAACCAAAACGATGGAAGCAGCAAATATGAGCCAACGCTGCTGCCCTTCCACCTGCTTCACTGGAGGCGCTAACAGCACTGCACTTGATTCAGGATGAGACTCGTTGGGATGAAGCTCGTTTGGGTAGATGGCTGGTGAGGCAACGCAAACAGAGTCGGTAGAGGATGTGTAGGAAACCAAAGTATTGTTTATATTTCTTATTTAGTTTACTTTACTTAACATATCACATGTTCGCGTATACCCCTGGGGGGCATTCGGGATCATTCTAACTTAAATTTCCGCTAAAGTTCTGCCTGAACCGCTCTCAACGCTCCACCGTTTGGTTAAGCTCACGATGTGTATCGATCGAAAACTCTATAAGTGTTTGCTAGCTGAAATATCTAGTTTGAAGGGCTAAAGTAAGGGGCGTTACCCATGCTGCTGCCAGCAAGCAGTGATCCAAAGCTGTTCGTTAACTGTCATTTTGTCCTGGCGGCGCTGTGCTGCTTGGGATCTAAAGCGTGACACAGCAAGAATCTTGGTTGCTATGTCGCGATCGTTGTGAGGAAAAGTAGATGGTTTGGTCGGTATTAAATCTAGATCTCTCGCTGATCAATTTGAGCTTGCGTAGCTTGGCGCACACTGGGCATGCTCTCGTTGCAGTCACAACTCAAGCAAGTATTTCTGAAGTGAATATTATTGAAGCTGCCCTTGAGTCCTTCGTCCTGGGGATCGTGCAGGGGATTACAGAGTTTCTGCCCATCAGCAGCACGGCTCATCTGCTCGTTTTTACTAGGCTTTTTGGTTGGGAGATCACCGGACAAAAAACGTTTGTGGATGCGATCCAATTTGGCAGCGTGATTGCAGTGGTCTGGTACTTCTGGACAGACATCTGGCAGATCTTGACAGGCGCATGGGCTGCTTTGCGGCAACAAGACTGGCAGCGGGAAGAGTGGAAAATTTTAGTCGGTATTGCCGTTGGCACCATTCCAGCTCTTAGTGTTGGCTTTGTGCTTAAGAAGTTGAATCTACTGCCGGATGGGGTACTGGTGATTGCTGTGATGTCGATCATCATGTCTCTTTTTCTGGGATTAGCCGAGAAGGTTGGCAGCCGTAAACGAGGCTTTGATGACCTTCAAATTAAAGACGGCATTTTGGTTGGCATCGGTCAAATGATTGCGCTACTGCCCGGCGCGTCTCGGTCTGGCTCAACGCTAACAACAGCATTATTTTTAGGCTTGGAGCGACAAACGGCAGCAAGATTCTCCTTTTTACTAGGGATTCCAACGCTGACGATTGCTACCCTCGTACAAGCCAAAGACGCTCTAAGCGACAGTCAGATGCTGCTTCCTCTCCTGGTTGGCATCGTTTCATCCTTCATCTTTTCGTATCTGTCGATCGCCTGGTTACTGCGCTTTCTTCAACGTCAAAGTACCTGGGTTTTTGTTTGGTATCGTCTTGCCTTCGGTGTAGCACTCTTAGCAGCACTAACTGGTGGTACGTTTCAAAACGGCTAGGAAAGAAGAGTGTAGATTGGAAGAGTAGAGAGTCAAGCTTTAGCTGTCTACTCTGCCAATCTGCACTTTTGCTTTAACGCCTTCCATGAGTGACGCTTCTCTTCGCCCCGCTTTGATTACTGCTGTTTTGCCAGACTCGATCGCGGCAGACGTTGGCTTTGAGGCGGGCGATCGACTGGTATCGATTAACGGTCAGCGTCCCCGTGATTTGATTGACTATCAGTTTCTTTGTGCTGATGAAGTGCTGGCGCTAGAAGTATTAGACACTGCTGGCAAAGCCCATCACGTTGAAATCGAGAAAGACGACGACGACGATTTAGGGCTGGAGTTTGAGAGCGCCTTGTTTGATGGGTTGATTCAGTGCAACAACCGCTGCCCGTTTTGCTTTATTGACCAGCAGCCACCAGGGATGCGGCAAACCCTTTATCTCAAAGACGACGACTATCGTCTCAGTTTTCTTTACGGCAGCTACTTGACCCTGACGAATCTGAGTCAGCGGGAATGGGAGCGCATTGAGCAGATGCGGCTGTCTCCTCTGTTTGTCTCAGTGCATGCGACAGAGCCGGATGTTCGTAGTCGTCTGCTCAAAAATCCTCGCGCTGGGCAACTGCTTGACCAATTACGCTGGTTTCAAGAGCGACGGCTGCAAATCCATGCTCAGGTGGTGCTGTGCCCTGGGATTAACGATCGCGATCATCTCACCCGTACGCTACTCGACCTGTTTCAGTTTCACCAGGACGAGGTGCCTGCTGTCGCGTCGGTTGCTGTTGTGCCTGTTGGTCTGACTCGCTTTCGCCCCAGTGAAGATGAACTGGTTCCTGTCAGCCGCGAGAAGGCACAAGAAGTCATTGCTCAGGTGCAAGCGCTACAAGCGAGCTTCCGCCAGCAGTCCGGTTCTACCTTCGCCTGGTTAGCTGATGAATGGTTTCTCCTGGCTCATCAAGACTTGCCGTCCGAATCGCACTACGAAGACTATCCGCAACTGGGTAACGGCGTTGGCTCCATTCGCCAATTCCTCAAAGAGTTCCAAAAGGCGGCGCGATCGCTGCCTCAGCAGTTAACCATCCCTCATCACTTTACCTGGGTCGTTGGCAATGCCGTTGAGCTAGCGTTTCAGCCGATTCTCAAGCGCTTGAACAGCGTAGGGGGGCTGAAGGTGAGTATGGTTGCCCTGGCAAGCCAATATTGGGGACAATCCATGACTGTGACAGGTTTGCTGACTGGGCAAGACATCCTTCATGCCCTGAAGGGACAGGCGCTAGGCGATGCCATTTTCCTACCGTCTCTCATGCTGAAGCACAACGACACCTGCTTTCTTGACGATATGACCGTTGCAGAGTTGAGCCAGCAGTTGCAGACACCGATCCTGGTGATTGGGGGTGTGGAACATTTGGTTGAGACTATAGGAAAGGAGAATTTTGGGTTATGAGTTGGAAGAGAAGGATGAAGGTTTCAGTTTAAATGGCTACTTTATTCCAATATCCTTTTCCCCGCTTTCGCCGTGTGGTGCCAGTTTCCCGTTCCCCAATGCCTCAAATCATGTTTCTGGTTCAAGCTCACCTGATAAGCTGTGGAGGGTTTGCGATCGCCCCTTGATCTGACTGATCGTGATTCTTCGGTGATGCTCCAACACTCAAGCATGATACTTCAGCAGATTTCTAAGATTTTTGAGGCGGGCGGCATCGTCATGTTCCCGCTGCTGGGCTTTTCAATTCTGGCAGTAGCGCTGATTTTGGAGAGACTGGGTTTTTGGCTGCGGATTACAAAGCGCCAGGATAAGTTTGTGCGCGAAATTTTAGACCTGTATCAACGCAGCCCCAGGGAAGTGCTTTTACAGCTAGAGCAGAATTTGGATCTGCCGATCGCCCGCATCTTTCTAGCCGCTTTGGGACTCGATCGCCCCAACCCAGAAGAATTCCGGTTAGCGCTAGAAAGCGCTGCTCAGGCAGAAATGCCGTTAATTAAGCGGTTCAATACGGTGTTTGAAACCATTATTAGTCTGTCGCCACTGTTAGGGCTACTCGGTACCATTTTGGGCTTGATTCGCTCTTTCGCCTCTCTCAGAATTGGTGAGGTGAGCGCCAATAACGCTGTTCCCGTTAGCGCTGGCATCAGTGAGGCATTAACATCAACAGCGTCGGGGCTGGCTGTGGCGATCGTCACGCTCACGTTTGCTAATACGTTTCGGGGTCTTTACCTACGGCAAATTGCTTTGATTCAAGAGTATGGCGGTCGCATGGAACTACTCTACCGCCACCGCTATGAGCGAGGAGAAATTCCCTATGCGTCTACCTGAAGAACCGGACTATCCACCGCAGATTAACATTGTGCCGATGATCGACGTGATCTTTGCGCTGCTGACGTTCTTCATCATGTCTACGCTCTATCTCACCCAATCGGCAGGGTTGCCTGTTAATCTACCTAAAGCCGTAACCGCTCAAGCGCAGTCTCAAAGCCAGATTGTGGTAACGGTCAACCAGAGAGGACAAATTTCGCTCAATCGGCAACCTGCCCAACTAAGCGATTTGCAGACTAGAATTCGCGCCATCATGGGCAGTACTCGCAACGCTCTTGTCGTCATCAACGCCGATGAACGCGTCAGTCATGGTCAGGTTATTGCCGTGATGGATCAGTTGCGGCTCATTCCGGGCGTAAAGCTGGCGATCGCAGCCCAACGATCAGCGCCGTAGGTGAGAGGTATGAACTTTGAGTTTTGAGTTTGGAAACAGTCACTCAAAACTCAAAACTTTTCTTAACCTCTCCCAACGCCGACGTAGCGGAAACCAGCTTTCTCTAGCTCTTTGCGATCGAGGAAATTGCGACCGTCAATGATCACAGGGCTATGCATTAACGCTGCCATTTTGGCATAGTCGAGGTTGCGAAACTGCTTCCAGTCTGTCACTAATACCAGAGCATCACAGCCATCTGCCAGTCGTTCTGGATCGGTTTCGACGATCACATCTGAGAGACCGTGCCGCATTCCGGTTTGGGAGATGATGGGGTCGTATGCCTTCACTTTGGTGCCAAGGCGGGCAAGCTGTTCGATGATGTTGAGCGCAGGCGCATCCCGCAGGTCGTCCGTATCGGGCTTGAAGGTGAGACCTAGCAGACCGACCGTTTTACCTTTGAGAATTTTTAACACTTGCTGGAGCTTCTCGATCGCAATGACCCGTTGATGCTGGTTGACGTTAACGGCAGCTTTGAGCAACTGCGCTTCATAACCGTAATCATCAGCCGTATGAATCAGGGCAGAGACATCTTTGGGAAAGCACGAACCGCCCCAGCCAATGCCTGCTTGCAGAAATTTATTGCCAACGCGAGAGTCTAGCCCAATGCCTTTGGCGACTTCAACCACATCCGCACCGACACGATCGCAAATATTCGCAACTTCATTAATGAAGCTGATTTTGGTTGCCAAGAACGCATTCGCTGCGTACTTAATCATTTCTGCCGAGCTGAGATCCGTGACGACAACAGGCACCGGCGGCAGAGCTTTGTCGATCGCGTATTGACGGCTAACAATTGGCTCATAGAGTTCTTGCATCAGCGCGATCGCTTTTGCGCCATTGCTACCTAACACAATGCGATCAGGGTTGAAGGTATCGTCAACAGCACACCCTTCCCGCAAAAACTCAGGGTTGCTGACCACGTCAAATTCTGGTTCTGGTAGCGAAGACTTTCGGGTCACCAAATCCTCTGTGGCTCCTGCTCCTGCCAGAACAGCCGCATTGAGCGTTGCCCGCTGTTCAGCAAAGCCTTCCATGATGAGCATACGTACCCAGTCGCCCGACCCAATTGGGACAGTTGACTTATTCACGATGACCTTGTAGTCGCTGTTGAGATGCGAGCCAATGCCCCGCGCGACAGCTTCAACGTACCGAGTATCACTTTCGCCATTGGGCAAAGCAGGTGTGCCCACAGCGATGAACAAAATTTGACCATGTGCAACACCGGCTGCCAAATCTGTCGTGAACTCAATTTTTTCTGACTGAATGGCGGCTTTGATGATTTCTGACAGACCCGGTTCAAAAATGGGCGACTGCCCGGTCTGCATCAGCTTGACTTTCTCTTCGTTGTTGTCTACACAAATCACATGATGACCCACATGGGCAAGACAGGCTCCAGTCACCAAACCTACGTATCCAGTACCAATGACACAAACGCGCATGGGAGAATCCTTGAGAAGTACTCGCAATGGGCAAAAAAGTTTATGAGAAACGGTAATTAATTTTGACCGCACCAGAGCAGTCGTTTCTGCATCAGGTTTTTGGCAACGGTGATGCGCTCAGTCCATCACTGACGATGAGAGCGACTGAACGCGATCGCGCTCAGTCGTGGCCTCACTAGCACCGTTCGATACGGCTTCTGGGTCACTCATACGGGCGCGAAAATCAGCGATCGTATAGTCAAGCCCCTGGTGTAGCGGCACGGTTGGTTGCCAGCCCAGCCATTCTCTGGCTTTGGTAATATCGGGCTTGCGACGACGAGGATCATCTTGCGGCAGTGGCTCAAAGCGAATCGCAGCCGAGGGGTTAATTTTTTGCTGCACTGCCTGGGCAAGCTGTAGAATCGTGTACTCGTCTGGGTTTCCTATGTTGATGGGTCCCTGATGGTCACCGTTCATGAGGCGCATCAACCCTTCTACAAGGTCAGAGGCGTAGCAAAAGCTCCGGGTCTGCGAGCCATCACCATAGATGGTGAGCGGAATACCTCTTAACGCCTGGACAATGAAATTGCTGACAACACGACCGTCATTCTCCAGCATTCTAGGACCGTACGTGTTGAAGATTCTTGCCACCCGAATGTCTACACCGTTTTGGCGGTAGTAGTCAAATGCCAGCGTTTCAGCAACGCGTTTGCCTTCGTCGTAGCAGCTCCGAATACCGATCGTGTTCACGTTACCCCGGTATTCTTCCGTCTGGGGATGCACTTCAGGATCGCCGTAGACCTCAGAGGTGGAGGCTAGCAAGAATCTGGCTTTAACCCGTTTAGCCAAGCCCAGCATGTTTAAAGTGCCAATGACATTGGTCTTAATCGTTTTAACGGGATTGTACTGGTAATGCACGGGCGATGCTGGACAGGCAAGGTGATAAATCTGGTCAACTTCCAGCCGAATTGGCTCTGTCACATCGTGGCGAATTAGCTCAAAGTAGGGATGGTCAAACCACTTCAGCAGATTACGTTTATGCCCAGTGTAGAAGTTATCTAGACAGATGACTTCATGCCCTTCTAGCATGAGGCGATCGATCAAATGGGAACCGATGAAACCCGAGCCGCCCGTTACCAGAATTCTCATAGCTACTCAATAAAGGGATAGAGGTGTTTGCAAGTTAATTCTTTCTCCCAAGATTAACGGGCAAATCCCTATAAATATAGCTATGACCCTCAAGAATTCACGAAATCTTCAAAGCCCAGCTCGCCCAGTGCCCTCATTGATCCAAACGAAGAACAGCCATAAAGGCTTCTTGAGGCACATCCACCGTCCCAATCGACTTCATCCGTTTTTTACCTTTGGCTTGCTTCTGGAGTAATTTCTTTTTACGCGAAATATCGCCACCGTAGCATTTAGCCAGCACGTCTTTGCGGAGTGCTGGGATCTGTTCACTGGCAACAATTTTGCTGCCGATCGCTGCCTGAATGGGAATTTTGAACTGATGGCGAGGGATCAGTTCTTTTAGCTTTTCTGTGAGCGCACGACCGACCCCATAGGCTTTATCGCGGTGAACGATCGTCGCCAGCGGATCGACTGGATCACCGTTAATCATAATATCCAGCTTGACGAGGGGATTCTCCCGATAGTCGATGATCTGATACTCCATGCTGGCATAACCGCGCGATCGAGACTTCATTTGATCAAAAAAGTCGGTTGCTACTTCTGCCAGTGGTAGTTCGTAAATCAGCGTCGTTCGTCCTGGCGTTAGGTACTTCATGTCTTTAAAAATGCCGCGTCGCCCCTGGCTCAGCTCCATCAAGGTGCCAACATAAGCTTCTGGGGTGATCATGTCTACCTGGACGTAAGGCTCTTCAATTTTTTCGCGCAACTGTGGGTCTGGCAAGCGGCTGGGATTGTCGATTTCCAGCACCTCACCTTTGATGGTGGTCACACGGTACACCACTGACGGCGACGTGGTGATTAAGTCCAGATTGTACTCGCGCTCTAGCCGTTCCTGGACGATTTCCATGTGCAGCAAGCCCAAGAAGCCGCAGCGAAAGCCAAAGCCCATCGCGCTAGAGGTTTCTGGCTCGTAGTGCAGCGCAGCATCGCTCAGCTTGAGCTTTTCCAAGGATTCACGCAAATTCTCAAACTGGTCGGCATCAATGGGAAACATGCCGCAGAAGACCATCGGCTTGGCTTCTACATAGCCTGGTAAGGCTTCTGTAGCAGGCATTGCTGCCAGAGTGATCGTGTCACCAACGCGGGCATCTTCCACGGCTCTAATTGAGGCAGCGAGATAGCCAACTTCGCCTGCATGAAGTTGTTCTACCTGAACCTGGGTGGGTGAGAGTACCCCTAGTTCATCAATGGCATACTCTTTCCCAGACACCATGAGGCGGACACGATCGCCCTTTTTTAGCGCCCCATCCATCACCCGGAAGTAAACAATAACGCCTCGATACGGGTCGTAGTAGCTGTCAAAAATCAGCGCCCGGAGGGGTTCTTGCACCGTATCTTGGGGGGGTGGCACCTGACGGACGATCGCTTCGAGAATGTCCTCAATGCCGATGCCTTCTTTAGCGGACGCTGCGATCGCGTGGGTGCAATCTAACCCGACAATTTCCTCGATTTCCTGTTTGACCCGATCGGGTTCTGCACCAGGGAGGTCAATTTTGTTTAGCACTGGAATGATTTCCAGGTTGTGTTCCAGTGCTAAATAGACGTTGGCTAACGTTTGCGCTTCTACCCCTTGAGAGGCATCAACGACAAGCAGCGCACCTTCGCAGGCTGCCAGCGATCGCGACACCTCATAAGAAAAATCGACGTGTCCCGGTGTATCGATCAGATTCAGCACGTACTGCTGTCCATCCCGCGCGGTATAGTTCATGCGCGCTGCCTGTAGCTTGATGGTGATGCCCCGCTCTCGCTCCAGATCCATGTTGTCCAGAAATTGTTCCTTCATCTCCCGCGCTTTCACGGTGCCTGTGTCTTGCAGCAGGCGATCTGCCAACGTGGACTTACCGTGATCAATGTGGGCAATGATTGAAAAGTTACGAATATGAGAGACGGGCGCGTCAGTCATGCAGTTCTAAAATAATTGAGTAATGGGGTGAAAGGAGGCTGAGTGATGCGATTGGGTCTAGTCTTTAGACGTAAAGCTCTAGACTACTGGCTGTCGATCGCACCTTCAGCATGCTCTTTACTTTACGTATTGTAATCCTTTCTGAGTGGCAGCATGGCACTCGATCGCGCCGTCCTGTTGAATGTTCTGATGTACTCTCGCAAAGAGCTATGTAGAATTTATAAAGAAGCTATGAGGTTTCGTATCATACACTGATAAATGCTGACTTCTAAGCATTGCTCAGTGCTTTGCTCAGGTAGTAGGCTAGGCAAGATGGATTATTCCATCCTTGTGATCTGCGCTTTTCTTCAAAAACCCCTTCGGCTTCACCCTATGAATGAGCCTGCTGTCCATTCCCATCCACCAACTGAAAAAGTGGCGGTTTCGATTCAGCTTGATCCTGATCTGCTTGATCAGCTCAAGCATTTGACCAATGACCCAAGCAAAGTGATTGAAGTGGCGATTCGACAGTGGCTCAGAAATCAGAGTGGCCGGGAAGATGAACTCGCTCGGACGTTAAAGCGCAACCCGCCAGTACCACCACGAGGAGAATGGAACGATTAGGGTTGGTCGCAAGCTTGCCAAGCTCCTTTAGCTCCCTGTCCACACTACGTTTGGACAGCTCTACTGCCCCAAAACTTTACTGCATCTACCCTGCGTGATTGCCCTCTAGCGCCCTTTAAATAACTCCATTCTGGCTTCTGATGACCTCTCCTACAGATTTCCAACGTCCCCTGTCAGAAGGTTTGGCATTCACTGCGGCAAAAGATCAGTTGCCGGAACTTGCAGATGAGCTGGTGTTTCTTCAGGATGCGGCAGGAAGCTATTTATCGTTTCATTGGCAACACGCAACTCACTGTCATGTTGTGCCAGACAAGATTACAGGCAGCCGCATCGGTGAGATCTTTAGCCCGATCGAGCTAACGTCCTATCTGGAACGCATTCAACGTGTGCTCAGTCGCCATGTTGCCGAGCATTTTTGCTGCTATTTTCGCTGTGCCGAGCAGACGCTGCTGTTTGATTTAGTGATGAGTCCTGTTTTGGTGCCACAGCGATCGCCAACGGCAGTCGTTGTGGCAGGGCGACTGATCCGCTCTCAAACTGAGGCTGTAGCCATATCGGAGCTAGAAGAAAAAATTTCTCTGGACGAGGTTTCATCTGGTGACTATCCGGTGGTGTCCCTGAGTTCCGATCGCTATCAAAAGCTGCTGACTCAAATCGCCTCAAACATTCGTCGGACGCTTGATTTGCCAACCATTTGGCAGCAGACAGTGCAAGGGTTGGGCAAGGCGTTGGGTGCGAGTCGTTGTCTTGTTTGCCCTTACGAAAACCGGACTCACGAGCACCGAACGCCCAAAATCAAGGTGGTGGCGGAGTATTGCCAAGACGCTTTGCCATCCATGCTGGGGTTAGAGTTTTGGGTGGCAGACCACCCGGTGCTGGCGGCAGCGATCGCGGCGCTCAAACCCATTGCGGTTCGAGGTGGGTCTGATCTGCAAGACATTGACACTAACTTTCAGCAGCGGTCAACGCTGGTAGTCGCGACGTGCTACCTGGATCAACCCAATGGGCTGCTTGTGCTGCACCAGTGCGATCGTGACCGTGTGTGGACAGAAGCCGAACTAGAGTTGATGCAAGAAATGGCGGATCAAGTCGGCACGGCGATCGCCCATGCAACTCTCTTTACTGCCAGCAATGCTTTAACAGCCGATTTGCAGCGGGCAAACGGTAGCCTGATGCAAAAGCACCGTGAGCTGGAGGAAGCCAGACGGCAAGCAGAGGAAGCCTCTCGGCTCAAGAGTGAGTTTTTAGCGAATACGTCTCACGAGCTACGCACGCCGCTCAACGGCATGATTGGCTTCTTGAAGCTCATTTTAGACGGCATGGCAGATGATCCCGCTGAGCAGCATGAATTTATCAAAGAGGCATACGGCTCTGCGCTTCATTTGCTTGAAATCATTACTGACGTACTGGATATTGCCAAGATTGAAGCGGGGACACTGCAAATTGAGCTTAAGTCTTTAGATCTCAGCGAGCTTCTGCAAGATGTCAAGCGCTTTGCCCATAGCCAAATGCATCTCAAGAAGCTTAGTTTTGAAGTTCAGAAGCCACCTACTGACGATGAAATTATTTTATTTGGTGATTATCTACGGTTAAAACAGGTGATGTTTAATCTAGTTGGCAATGCGATTAAATTCACCCACGAAGGTGGGGTCACTATTAGCATCGAAGTCATCAAAAAGAAGATGAACTTTCAGAACCAGGAACTTCCCGGTATGGTGAAGGTGCGTGTGGCTGACACTGGCATTGGCGTTTCGCTCGACAAGCAAGATCGGCTGTTTCAATCGTTTAGCCAGATTGATGGCTCTCGCACTCGGCAGTATGGTGGCACCGGGCTGGGGCTGGCAATCTCCCAAAAACTTGTGGAAGCAATGGGCGGCGATGTGCGCTTTTACAGCATGGGTGAAGGACTGGGATCAACCGTGACGTTTACCGCTTTGCTATATCAAGAGCCTGTGATGATTACGTCTTGAGCGCTTCAGAAGACAGTACCATCGCTCTCAATTTGAATGGGGGCACTGCCGTTTGGTCGCCGCTCAGCCGCGATCTGCCGTCCAGCCGTCCAGGTGCCACCCTGAAGAATTTTGACCAGGGGAAGGTCGGTTGCGGTGAGGTTCAGTTGCTGACGGATCGTTTCGGCAATGCGATCGAGCAAAATGACGGTCAGGGCGCGCCACTCAACGATTACCTCTGAGCTTGGTAAATGTGCCTGTTGTAAGACGATCGGGTCTTTGCTTTGCAGCAGCCCCAGATCAACGCACAAGCCACCATTGCGGTATTCTGGCAAACCTGTGAGCCGATCTAACCCGATAATGTCTAAACCGACCGTTTGTAGTGGTTCTAGAAGTGAGTAGGTCAGCCATTGGGAAAGTTTGTGAAACGGCACCAGTTGTGAGTAAGGGCGATCGTTCGGTAACGCCGAATGAACCCAAACGTCACCGAGATTAGTCCCTGCAATGGTAAGTCTCCCAGACCAGATATCACCCAACCCGAACAGCACTGCACTCAGAACGGTGCTAGCTTCTAACTGTCCATGCCGCGTCTGAGCGAGCAAATAGTTGATTAAGGAACCAGAACGGGGACTTGGGGAGCCAAAGACCGTAGGGTGCTGCTGGAGCGCCTCTCCTAACCGTTGCAGCAGTTTTAGCCGCCCCTGCACACCGACTAGCGGGTTTTCTGTACTGACTTGAAACGCGTTTCTTAAAGCATCTTCGGTCAGCGTTTGTAGCCCGATCGCGTCTGCCTGCAATGGTTGGCTGGGATCGCTGGAAAAGATGCCCTGACAGAAGGCATGGAAACTGGCGATCGCCAGTCCTTCTGATCGCCGCCAAACCTGTCCATTTCCCGGTTCGCCAGTTCCCGACTCTACATACTGCCAGCGATCGCCTGCGCCTGCATCAAGCAAGACGCTGACGATCACCAGATCAAATTTTGCTTGCGCTTTTTGTAAGGGGGTTAAGCCGTCCAGCTTTGCTTCGAGGTCTGCTAAGCGGGACGATCCGCCTACTTCAAAATGTCGCCAACGACTGTGAAACGGCACGTTTAGGTCAGGATAGCTTTCACGCGTGACGTGAATCACATACTCGGCAACCCGCTCTAACTGGCTTAGGTCGCAACGAAAATAGCGGAGTTTGTCGGCACATGCCAACTCAAAGAGTTGCCCACAGCGATCGCGGATCGCTGTGGGAGAACGGAGATAGGCGATTGCGGCAGAATCTTCAGGACTGGGTAGTTTAAAGGTCATTGTCCCCTTCCCAAACATTAATCACTAAGATCACGACCTTTAACCGCTGCCAGAACAGCTTCTGTCGGCACTAGCCCCTCAGTGTAGTAGCCAGCAGCTTTTTTCGCCTCCATTTCGACCTGGGCATCGGCTGGGATCAAGCCGTCAGGAATGGGGACACGCTCAACGACTGTGATGCCTGACTTGGTGATCGCGTCGTACTTCATATTGCTCATGGAGATCAGGCGATCGATCCGCGTGATGCCGAGCCAGTGCAACACATCGGGCATGAGTTCCTGGAAGCGCATATCCTGCACGCCTGCAACGCATTCGGTGCGAGCAAAGTAGGCATCGGCACGATCACCTCCTTCCTGCCGTTTACGAGCGTTATAGACCAAAAACTTAGTCACTTCGCCCAACGCTCGACCTTCCTTACGGAAGTAGACAATGACTCCTGCTCCGCCTGCCTGTGCAGTCTGTACACAACCCTCAATACCATGCACTAAGTACGGGCGACAGGTGCAAATGTCGGAGCCAAACACATCCGAACCATTGCACTCGTCGTGGATACGTACAGCTAGCCCGCGATCGGGATCGGTAATCGCTGCCACATCACCGACAATGTAAACCGTCATGCCACCGATCGGGGGTAAGAAGACCTTTAGATCCGGGCGCGTAACCAGTTCGGGAAACATGCCGCCTGTTTGTTCAAAGAGTGCTCGTCGTAGTGCCGATTCGCCCACTCCTAACCGTTTGGCGAGTCCTGGCAAATACCAGACAGGCTCGATCGCCGCTTTCGTCACTACCAAGTCGCCATTTGCTTTCATGATGGTGCCGTCAATCTTGAGGCGACCTTTTGCCGCCGCATCCTGGAGTTCTGGCATGTTGATGTGCGCTTTAGTGATGGCGATCGATGGACGAATGTCATAGCCCTGCTCATAAAGCGGCTTGTAGACTTCTCCAACGAGTGCGCCAAACGGATCTAGCGCCACAATTTTCTCTGGGTCTGCCCAGGCAGGATGGGGGCCCAAAAGCGCTGCGGGAGAGGTATTGGTCAGGTCTGCCCGATGGTCTGACTGCAACTGACCGCTTGCTATTGCTAAGGCGCGATAAACGCCATACGCGCCAGAGTGGCTGCCAATTACATTACGCTGGGCTGCATTAGTTAAGGTGCCGATAACGGGACCACGAGTTAGCGGATCGGCTTCTCCCCAACGAATTGCTAGCGGTTTAGGACCAAAATTGGAAGGATGGGAGGTCAGAACGATATGTTTCGATTGAGACCCAGTCTTTTTGCTCGACATAGATGCACCCTGTAAATCCCTGTAAAAAAGTGGCTTGGAAGCGATGTTAGACCGCAGCCGTCTAGCAATTGCACCGCGCGGCTGTGGGTAAGCCCAAATTGGCGCGATCGCTGACTGAGACTGTAATCTTCATGACGGGTAGAGCCTACAATCTTACCAAGAGCACTTCACTGGCAAAGTACCTGAAGCAGCAGAATCTTATAGCCTTTAGCCTTTAGTACGTAGTGCATCAATAATCTGCACGTTTGCTTTGGGAAACGGGTATCGGTCTATGTCCGCCAGCGTGACCCAACGCACCTCATCACATTCGATCGCCTGCGGTTCGCCGCTGATGTAGCGGCAATGGTGGACGTTCAGCGTCACTCGGAAATGGCTGTAGGCGTGATCAACCACAATCAGACGATCGCCAACTGCAATCTCAATCCCCAACTCTTCGCGAATCTCGCGTTGGATGCAGGCTTCGATTGTTTCGCCTGCTTCGACTTTGCCGCCAGGAAACTCCCACAAGCCACCGAGCAGCCCTTCTTGACGACGGCGATCGATCAAAATTTGCCCCCGATCGTTCCAGATCACAGCAACACCAATGCTTTTGTGGGGTAGCGGAGCGCGAGTTTCAGACATAGGCAGTTTTGCTTGAATGCCTTGATTGTAAGCCTGACAGTGCTCTTTCCAGGGACAGATTGGACACAGGGGTTGGTGAGGCGTACACACCGTTGCGCCCAAATCCATGATGGCTTGATTAAAGTCGCGCGGCTGTTGCTGATCTAAAAGCACTTCGGAAAGCTGCCAGAGGTCAGCAAGCGCGCGATTGGGCGGCATCTGTAGCGCCACCAGCCGCGCCAGTACCCGCTTGACGTTGCCATCCAAAATCGCTACAGGCTGGTTGAAAGCAGCGCTGAGAATACCACCAGCCGTTGTGCGTCCAATGCCAGGTAACTGGATTACGTCAACCAGGCGATTGGGAAACACGCCATCGTGATGCGACACAATCACTTGAGCTGCACGATGCAGATTACGGGCACGGGCGTAGTACCCCAAGCCTTCCCACGCTTTGAGTACCTGCTGCTGTTCGGCGATCGCTAACCCTTCGATCGTCGGAAACAGGTTCAGCCAACGCTCATAGTAAGGCATGACCGTCTTTACCTGAGTCTGCTGGAGCATAACTTCCGAGACCCAAAGAGAGTAAGGATCACGGCTTTGTCGCCACGGTAGATCGCGCCCAAACTGACCGTACCAGGACAGCAGCGTGTGCCTGAGACTGGCAATGACAAAACCGGGCGAACGATCGCGCTCGTCCGTTCGGTCTAAAGAATGCTGCAAGGAAAGGTTTTTGGCTGTAGGCTTACGGTTATCGAGAGGGAGCCGTGGCATAGCAGTCGATGCGACATGAGGGCGAGTATTTAAATGCAACCCCTTAGTTTAATGTGGCTTGAAGGGTTTGTAATCCCAGGATCGATCGCTCCCAAACAAGCCCAGGCACGCCTTAGAACGCCTAACCTTCTGAATTAGAGAGATCCGCCGTAGTAGACGCAAGAGACTTCTCGAACGCCATGCGCTGTTCAGCATTGTGCAAGAAATAGCCGCTCATCATAGCAGAGGCTAGCAGACGACCCAAGTCTTCACGGCTGGTCGTAATCATGACGTTAAAACTGTCAGGAGGCAGCGCTCCGAGCAAGCCAACGATGTTCCGCTCCATCACTTGAAAGACATCCGACGATGCCGGTCGGGAGAGTTGAGCAATGGCTTCGGGACTCAAGGACTGAACGTAATGCAAAAACTGATTGCTTGACTCAGCGCCACCGAGAAATTCTGACATGCGGTCTGAAGTGTTGTTCACTGAGGGAACCTCGATCTAAACTGCTGTGTTTATATAAACAAATGTATCAGCGCCCGTTAAAAACCGAAGTGAGTAGAACCGAACCAGATGTTGGGGGATGGACGCACCTTTGAAGGCTGAAGGCTGAAGGATAAAGGCTAAAAATGAAATCTTTTATCCTTTAGCACTTAGCCTTCAGCCTTTCAACTTGCTAAGTACTCGCCGATCGCCGCCTTGCGTTTCCGCAGCTTCGTTAATGCCTCACGCTCAATCTGGCGGACACGTTCACGGCTGATGCTGAGACGATCGCCAATTTTGGCCAGCGTTAGTGCCTGTCCATCTTCTAGCCCAAACCGGAGCGCCAGCACTTCGCGTTGCTGTGGCGTTAGATCTGACATGAGACGCTCCAAATCAGCGCGTAGGGACGACTGCAAGGCAAAATCTTCTGGTGAAGCGCCAGTATCTTCCAGCAGCTCTCCCAGCTCGGTGTCCTGGTTGTCGCCTACACGCAGGTCTAGCGAAAGGGGTTGGCGCGATCGCTCCAGATATTCACGCACCTGGCGAGGCGTTAACTCCAGTTCGATAGCAAGTTCAGAGGCAGTTGCAGCTCGCCCTAACTGCTGAGAGAGTTGGCGCTGAGCTTTTTTGATTTTGTTGAGCTTTTCGGTGATGTGGATGGGTAAGCGAATGGTGCGACCTTTTTCGGCGATCGCACGAGTGATTGCCTGACGAATCCACCAGTAGGCGTAGGTTGAAAAGCGGTAGCCCTTCGTAGGATCGAATTTCTCAACGCCACGCTGCATCCCGATCGTGCCTTCCTGGATTAGATCCAATAGATCGACGTTACGCTTGGTGTACTTTTTGGCGACAGAAACCACTAGGCGCAGATTTGCTTCAACCATCTTGCGTTTGGCGTTTTCACCCTCCGCGATCGCCTGCTGTAATTCAGGCTCAGAGAGATTCACGCTCTGAGTCCATTCACTTACAGTTGGCTCATGCTCAAGTTGCTGCATAAGCGTTTCTTTTGCATCGTATAGCAGGGATAACCGTTGAACCTGTTTGCCGTAGAGAATTTCTTGTTCATGAGTCAGCAGGGGAACACGACCAATTTCTCTTAAGTAAGCGCGTACTAAGTCGGTTGATGTTTGAGCGGTCTTCATAGCGCTGTTGAAAAGGTGACAGTGGATAAGGAGCTAGGATCAGTAACCAGAAAGTGTGTAACGAAACTGAAATGATGCTTTGAGAAATCTGAACGGTTAGCTAACGGCATACCCTCGCAGACCCGGGGAGCTGTGCCGGAAAGCGAGTTTGGAGGCGAGCAAAACGCCGTACTACAGCGGTCAATAAGGAAAGCGTCAGCGCTTATGGTGCTATCGGGGAGTAGGGAAACTTTTCATTGCCAGCTTGACTAGGATTGCTGATGTAACATATTAACAAATGTAACATTTCTGAGAGAAGACGTATATACCCACCGGCGTATTTCTTTCGATGTAAAGAAGCCAGGACTGCCTGCATGAAGGTGTAATTTAGATAAGACTACTCAGGATTGCGCTTTACAAATGCATTCCCTACAACAAAATGCCCTAGTCTGAACTAAAGCAGCACAAACATTGAGCTTCTCTTTAGAACCTTTACATGAAGAAAAGTAAAACCTTGCTTGGGTCGTCTTTATCATTTTAGATTGCTGAATCAAGCACCCTCCAGCTACGTCCTGCGTGTCTTGAGCTGTAAAGCTCTTGCAGCCCCTGCCCGGAAACCAATCCAGGCTAAGGAACGTGAATTAAATAATCTGTAAATCTGGCACCCTGTAGGGGCATGGCAGTACCACGCTCCTACGCGAGAAATTCGATCTTATTTAATCTGTGTTCCTAAAGCGCTTTTGACGCTCCTGCAACCAGGAAACCGCAGCCTGAACTTGTAACCAATAAGTGAACATACTGACAAGAACTTAAAAAGCTCTGAGGCAATCCCTCAGCCTATTTAGTGTCATATTGTCCACCGATCTGGTGATTAGCCAGTGCGTGCTTGTTGCCAGCCTTATTTGATGAATGTTGCCAGCCTTATTTAATGAATGTAGTCCTGCAACGCTTTAACTGAGAGTGGCTGAGACTGGAGCGATCGGATCGCGGCGGTGGTCGCCTTGGCACCCGCGATCGTCGTCACGATGGGAATCTTGTATGATAGCGCAGTTCGTCGAATTAAGCGACCATCTGCCTTTGCTTCTTCGCCAGACGGTGTATTGATAATGAGCTGAATTTTCTCATTTTTGATTGCGTCCATGATGTTGGGGCGACCCTCGTGCAATTTCAGCACCAGTTCGACCTCAACTCCTTGCTCACGCAGAACTTTGCGCGTGCCTTCGGTGGCAACCACGTGAAAGCCCAATTCCAACAATTCCTTGACAACTGGGACAACGGCAGTTTTTGCACGATCGCGCATGGAAACAAACACAGTGCCCTTCAGTGGTAAACGCTGCCCAGCACCCAGTTCTGCCTTTGCAAAGGCGGTGCCAAAGTTGTCGTCAATGCCCATTACTTCGCCTGTTGATCGCATTTCGGGACCAAGAATGGTGTCTGTGCCAGGGAATTTCTCGAAGGGCAGCACGGCTTCTTTGACCGCAATGTGCTTGGGGATGACCTCTTGCGTGTAGCCTAGCTGTTCGAGCGATTGACCCGACATCACGCGCGCAGCCATTTTTGCCAGCGGCACGCCGATCGCCTTGGAGACAAAGGGTACGGTACGCGAGGCGCGCGGGTTTGCTTCCAGAATGTAGACCTGTTCGCCCTGCACGGCGTATTGAATGTTCATTAAACCCACAACATGCAGCGCTTTTGCCAGTTGTACCGTCCAGGTACGGATCTGATCAAGAACTGCCTCACTCAGAAAGACTGTTGGCAACGAGCAGGCAGAATCGCCAGAGTGGATGCCCGCTTCCTCGATGTGTTCCATAATGCCGCCGATCACCACACGTCCCGTTTGGTCTGCGATCGCGTCTACATCCACTTCCACCGCGTTTTCCAGATACTTGTCAATGAGAATGGGGTGATCGGGTTCGACGAGAACGGCGGCCGTCATGTAACGCTGTAGCTCGGTATCCGAATAGACGATTTCCATCCCGCGTCCGCCGAGCACGTAGCTAGGACGTACCACGACGGGATAGTTAACGCGACGAGCGACTTCCAGCGCTTCGCCGTAACTACGGGCAAGACCGTTGGCAGGTTGCTTGATGTCGAGTGCGCGCAGAATTTTTTCAAAGCGCTCCCGGTCTTCAGCCGTGTCGATCGAATCGGGTGAGGTGCCCCAAATTTTGGTTGAGACGGTGCAGGTATCGCCGTTGAGGTAGGTCTGTAAAGGTACTGCTAATTTGAGCGGCGTTTGTCCACCAAACTGGATGATGACCCCTTCAGGATTTTCGGCTTCGATGATGTTAAGGACATCTTCTTTGGTGAGCGGCTCAAAGTAGAGGCGATCGCTGGTGTCGTAGTCGGTCGAAACGGTTTCGGGGTTAGAGTTGACCATAATCGTCTCAAAGCCGTCAGCGCGTAGGGCAAAAGAGGTGTGACAGCAGCAGTAGTCAAACTCAATACCCTGACCAATGCGGTTCGGTCCACCGCCCAGAATCATGACTTTGCGCTTGTCAGAGGGCAGGATTTCGTTTTCGCCCTCTTCATAGGTGGAGTAGTAGTAGGGTGTGAGCGCCTCAAATTCAGCCGCGCAGGTGTCTACCGTTTTGTAAACGGGGATCACTTGCAGCGATTTCCGATAGGTACGTACTTCGTCTTCGGTCGTTTTGGTGGCAAAGGCGATTTGGCGATCGCTGAAACCCTGCCGCTTGAGGGCAAACATCTGCGCTTTAGTGAGAGTCTTAAGCGGAGTACGCTTGAGGCTTTTTTCGGTGTCCAGCAGCTCGTACAGCTTGTCCAGGAACCAGGGGTCGATCGCGGTCAGTTCGTACACTTCATCCACCGTCATGCCCATTTGAAACGCATGGTGGATGGTAAAGATGCGCTCTGGGTTTGGCGTTCGTAATCCTGCCCGAATTTGCTCCAGGCTGGGCACTTTTTCATTGCGATCGCAGCCCCAGCCTGCCCGTCCCGTTTCCATCGATCGCAGCGCTTTTTGGAACGACTCCTGGAAGGTACGCCCGATCGCCATAGCTTCGCCCACCGATTTCATCTGCGTAGTCAGAGTCGGTGTCGAACCGGGAAATTTCTCAAAGGCAAAGCGGGGGATTTTGGTCACTACGTAGTCGATTGTTGGCTCAAAGCTAGCAGGCGTTTTCTTGGTAATGTCGTTAGGAATTTCGTCGAGCGTGTAGCCGACTGCAAGTTTGGCTGCCATTTTGGCGATCGGAAACCCTGTTGCCTTCGATGCCAGTGCAGAACTACGGGACACGCGGGGATTCATCTCAATGACCACCACGTCGCCATTGTTGGGATTGACGGAAAACTGGATGTTCGAGCCACCTGTTTCAACACCGATTTCACGGATGATTTTGATCGACGCATCCCGCAAGCGCTGATATTCCTTGTCAGTCAGAGTTTGGGCAGGCGCAACGGTAATAGAGTCACCTGTGTGAACGCCCATTGGGTCAAGGTTTTCGATCGAGCAAATAATCACCACGTTATCTGCCAGGTCTCGCATGACTTCGAGTTCGTACTCCTTCCAGCCCAGCAGCGATTTCTCAATCAAAATCTGGGAAACGGGGCTGGCATCCAGTCCAGATTGGGAAATTTCCTCAAATTCTTCCTGGTTATAGGCAATGCCGCCACCTGAGCCACCCATCGTATAGGCAGGACGAATAATCAACGGATAGCTGCCGATTTCATGCCCAATTTGCCGTGCTTCTTCCAGCGTAGTTGCCAGCCCAGAGGGACACACACCAACCCCAATGCGTTCCATCGCCTCTTTAAACAGCTTGCGATCTTCTGCCATCTCGATCGCGGGTAGCTTTGCCCCAATCAATTCCACGCCGTATTTTTCTAAGGTGCCGTTTTTCGCCAGGGATACTGCCAGGTTTAACGCCGTCTGTCCGCCCATTGTGGGCAACAGTGCATCTGGTCGCTCTTTTTCAATAATCTTCGCGACAATTTCTGGTGTAAGTGGCTCAATGTAGGTGCGATCGGCGGTCTCTGGGTCAGTCATAATCGTCGCCGGATTCGAGTTGACCAGGATGACTTCGTAGCCCTCATCACGCAAGGCTTTGCAGGCTTGCGTACCGGAATAATCGAATTCACAGGCTTGCCCAATCACAATGGGACCAGAGCCAATCAGAAGGATTTTGTGGAGATCGTTACGACGTGGCATGGTGTTGTGGGGTCGAGGGCTAAAATCCCAACTATTGTAGAAGGTTTCTTTCACTCAGACGGTAGTCTTTTTTCTAATCCCAAGGCTTGTGATGTGCATTCGTTGCTTTGCCAGCGCTGTCAAGCGCGTCTTCATCGCCACTAATCCGATCGCCTATAGCGAAGGAACTCATCCTCTGTTTGTTCTAGACCGTCTCAACCATAAGGCTACATCCCGTAACTCCGGCATTACGGTTGTTTCGTTCCTGGTGACTTGTCCCAAAATCCGTCATACTAAGAGATACAACCGTTTCGGATGAGCGATCGCTACTATCTAAACCGCATTTGAAGCACAGTAAGCCTATTTAGATATAGGCTCGATCAAGATGAAGAACGCTCATTTACCTGTCGCGTCTGGTGTCGTTGTGACGCAAGAAATTTATTGGTTCTTAGCAGGCTGAACATGCGCAGAAGTTGCAGAAGCCATTACTCGTCAACTCAATCAATTCTGACCATTAGCTGTGAACCCAATGTTGAATCGCTTAGAGCGTCCTAAGCAAACAATCCTGGTTGTGGATGATGACGCTAATATTCGTCGGATTTTGGCAACTCGACTTTCTATGGTTGGTTATACAGTTTCAACGGCAGCAGATGGAATAGAAGCGCTAGCCAGTTTTCGGCAACAGCCTCCCGACCTCATTGTTTTAGATGTCATGATGCCTGAGCTTGATGGTTACGGAGTCTGCCGTGCCTTGCGCAAGGAGTCAGGTGTGCCCATTATCTTCTTGACCGCTTTAGCAAACGTCGCCGATCGCCTTACTGGCTTAGAAGCGGGTGCCGATGACTATATGGTGAAGCCGTTTTCACCGAAAGAATTAGAATCCCGCATTCGCTGCATTTTGCGTCGCCTTGATAGACCGATCGATGAGATGGCGACCGATGGCGTACTTGAGGTTGGCTCTGTCAGGATTGAAACTTACACGCGCAAGGTCTACAAAAACAATATCATTCTTCGATTGACTGACATGGAATTTAACGTGTTGAAATTATTAGTCAGTCAGGCGGGAACCTGCATTTCTCGGCTTGAAATCCTGGAGAAAGTATGGGGTTATGTGCAACCGAGCCTGGGAGACGTACGCATTGTTGATGTACATATCTCTCGATTACGAGAAAAGCTCCAATCGTTGCCTGATCCAGCCGAATCAATTGTCACTATTCGCGGCAAAGGCTATGTGTTTCCGCGTGTTGAGTCCTAGCTTGAGGAAAGGCTCAGCGCCTGTCTCAAACTTGTGACCCACGCTAAAAAGCAGCACCGTGACTACAGTGATTGGACGATCGCGTCTCCTTGCATTACCGATGATGTCAGGCTTTGCCGCGATCGTCTCTGGCGATCGTAGGCAATTGCCACCAGGGAACCTGTGGATACTCGTGATGTTCGCAGTGGTATCCAAAGTGATAGCAAGCTAAGAATGACAAGAGCCAAGGGCGGTGAATGCTTTGTGCGCGAAAATCATTCTGGTAGCCGCCTGCTGGCTCACGGTGAGGGAGATACGTACCAAAGTAAAAAAGCTGCACCGAGCTGAGCAATGAAGGCACGACCCAAAAGAGGAGCAAGTTTGCTTCAGGAACGTGCAGGAGAAGATGCATTGCGTGAAACGATGCCTTCAGTGCAAGCAACCGTCGCCAGCTCCAGTAACGCTGCAAAAAGCGCAAATACCAGACAAACGGGTTTTTGTGCCTGCCATCGTGAAAGTCAGGATCTAAAGCGCTAGCAGGATGATGGTGATGCTGCCAATGGGTCTTAAAGAGCTGGTTGTAAGAAAATAAACCATACATCAGCAACGCTAAAGTGCCAATGAAGCGGTTGAGTTTGGGACGCTGAGGCGCTACAACTCCATGCATGGCATCATGAGCTGTGATAAATAAGCCAGCATAGAGGAACATTTGCCAGAACACAGCAAGAAGAAGCCAAAGAGGTTGATGTTGACTTGGGGATGTGTTTAGCAACGCTGCTAAACTTCCCGCCCAAATTGCCATGATTAACCCTGCGATGAGCAATCCACGTAGGCTTGGCTCAGTCTTTGTAGGCAATGCCGTTGGTAGAAGCTGGTTGGAATTAATGGGTAAAACGGTAGACATGAGGGCAGTTTTCTTGTTGTTACGGTGGCTAGCCTTACGTTCAGGCTTAACCTGTGGGCGTGTCGCTCGCAGCAGCTATCAGTCCTTATGAATCAAGTTCCACGCATAGGACAGCACTGTAGTTTTGTACGTGCATGAACAATGTAACAGAGACTTAACAATTCTGCGAGTATTAAACCTCCCCCTTGCGGAGGAGTTGGCAGCATCCATAGCAGTCGCAACAGATGCAATCCTGGTAAGAAAGGATTTGTCATACGCATACACCATAGTTAGCTTTAAGTGGATGAGGTATCCAAACAAAAACTAGGTTTAGCTGAGCGTTCAATGCCTTTACGCAAGCTACAGTCCTACTAACGGTTACCTCGGCTATCTCTAAGAGCGATCGCGGTTACGACCGCTGCTGTCCCCATCGTTGCGCTCCTCTTCAAACCAATCATCAGCGTCCGGGTTGATGGGGTTTCCGTCAACGGGTTCTTCATCAAGCGAGCGAAACGGTGGCACGATCACGCGATAATCTGCGTCAACAACAGGCTTGTCAGTCACGGGTTCAGCTTTGCCGACACCAGAATCTTTTGGTTCGCGGTAGCTGTAAGAGTATACAGAGCCGTTACGAGCGGTCGTTTTCGGTTCCTGCCTGGTTTCGTAGTTAGTGCGGACTCTGGATGTCGCAGTCCGAGCCTCTCTGGGGGTATCTCTGGGTTCATCTGCCTCCCAATCGTCGCTAGGCTCTGCTTCCCAGTCGTCGATCGAGTCCTCGTCTACAGGCGATCGTCTACCGCTTGATTGGCTTGCTGCTGGCTCTTCGTAGCCCTCCCAATTATTCCAATCAGCATCGTCTTCGACCGTTTGAGCCGTCGATGAGCGGGTAGAGGACGATCGAGGCTCTGGCGAAGGTGATGTAGAACGCGCTTGAAAACCACTTTGGCGAGGGGCTTGGCGGAATTTCGATCGTGCCGCCCGCACCGCAAAAAAGTTTGAGAGGCTGAACAAGCTGGTAAGCAGTAGATTGGTGACCATACCAGCGGCGATCGCGCTCAAAATCCACAATGCCAGCGGCAATGCAGGCGTTTGAACGCCCAAAAACGTCAGTTGTAAGGGCGACCAATTGAACTGGACGAGGAGGAACAATCCTCCAGCCAGTCCTAGCAGCAGAACCAGGCGGATAAGAGGCATGAGTGGAGAGAGTAGTTGTTGGTTGTTAGTTGTTGGTTGTTGGTACTCAAGCTACAGCCAATAGTCCCACGCTAACAGATCAGTCTGCCAACTTCTCAAAAGCGTCATCGATTGGCTACGCTACAACAGCCCTATCTAATCACTAACAACCATCCACTAAAAACTCCTCAATGTCCTTCCCAGCGGTTAATTGGAACACAGTCAATGTCCAGTTGATCCAGAGCACGAGCCACCACAAAATCAACCAGGTCTTCGATCGTCTGTGGGTTGTGATACCAGGCAGGAATGGCTGGCACAATGCGCGCTCCGGCTTCTGCTAAAGCCGTCAGATTACGGAGATGGATCAGACTAAAAGGCGTTTCACGCGGCACCACAACCAGCTTACGCCCTTCTTTAAGCTGTACATCGGCGGCACGTTCAAGCAAGTCGGAACTGAGTCCGCCTGCTAGCTTGGCAACCGTGCTCATGCTGCATGGGATGATGAGCATTCCCACTGTGCGAAACGAGCCACTGGCGATCGTCGCTCCCACATCACTCCACGGATGACAGGTGAGTTTGCCAGCACTATCTACGCCTGCTTGCTGCCGCCAAAACTGCTCCTGCTGTACAGATTCTAGTGGCATCCGCGTGTTTTGCTCTGCCTGCCAAACCATGTAAACAGATTTAGACGCAACCAATTCGATCGCATAATCCGCTGCCAAGAGAAATTTCAACGCACGAACTGCGTAAATCAGTCCAGACGCTCCAGTAATGCCCAGAATGAGCGGACGGGAAGGGGAAGAAGACAAGGGGATAAGGGGGAATTGGGTTCTCTGGGATCTAAAGAGAGCGGGACGAAAGTTTTGAGTTAACTTCAACGACTGACTACTGACAACGCTTTTAGCCTTTAGCCTTCTAACTCCTCACTCCTCTCCCCTCACGCCTCTCTCCTACTCATCGTCAAACTCTGGCTCTACTTCAGCCACCTGTAGCAGTTCTGGACTCAGCTCATCATCCGTTGCCTCGCTGCCACCGCCGACTGCAATCAGGTCGATTTGTTGACGGTAATAATCGACGCTCTTGACCTGGACTTCAATGCGATCGCCCAGACGATATTGCTTGCGGTTTTTGCGCCCGACCAACGTTTGCTGGCGCGATCGATACTCGTACCAGTCGTCCTTCAGCGAACTGACATGCACCAAGCCTTCAACCAACAGTTCTTCGATTTCAACGAACAAACCGTAGGACTGCACGCCAGTAATGAGACCGTGGAAGATTTCGCCCGTGCGCTCGCGCATGAGTTCGGCTTTCTTCAGCCCTTCCAGGTCTTGCTCGGCTTCCTGCGCCACTTTTTCACGCTCGCTGAGGTGAATTACCTGGGCAGCAAAGTAGGTTTCTAACTCTTGATGAATTTCGGGTGGTAGTACGTTCCAGCTAGTATTGCCATGAGACGAACTGTGGCGCAAATTCACGGTTTCTTTAGAGCGGGTAGATTTGCGATCGCGCCCTTCCTCAAACAGTGCGTGCAATGCCCGTTGCACCAGCAAATCGGGATAACGACGCACGGGGGAGGTGAAGTGAGTATAGCCGTGCTCCAGAGCTAAGCCAAAGTGTGATCGGGGCGTAGTGCTGTAAAACGCAGGCTTCAACGTCTCTAGCAACAGATAGGTCATCACCCGTTCAGCATCAGATTCGGCAAACTTTTGAGTGAAATGCTGGTAGTCTTCCGGTCGTACGACATCTTCCTGCTGTAAATGTAGCTCAATGTCCATATTGACGGACAGCTTGATTAACTCCTGCACATCGTCCGGGTCGGGAGTGGGATGAACTCGGTAGAGGCTTGGCACGCCCAACGCTTGCAGATGGTTGGCGACTAGCTGGTTTGCCAGCAGCATGAGTTCCGCAATCATGGCGTAGGTCGGCACTGAAGGCGAGACCACCATCGCGCCCAGTACACCCTCATCGTCATAATGAAACTTCGGTGTAAAGATCAGCTTGCCTGCTTCCTGACCATCATTGTTCGCCACACCGCTAGAGCTAGGCTTTTCGGGCAGATTCAGTTCAAATGCTCCCCGCTGATGCCGCTGTTGCTTCAGCGCTTGGCTGACCGTTGATAGCTGATCGAGCAAATCAAACACAGGCGCAAGCGCTTGAGTTTCTACTTCTGAGGGCTGATCGGCAGTGGCTCGTTCTAAAATCGCCTGTGCCTGTTGATAGCTAAGCTGATGCTTAACTTGAATGACGGTCGGTTGAATCTCGTACTCTACAACATGCCCGTCCCCGTCTAGCGTCACCAGCACGGAAACCGCCAGCCGCTCCTGATCGACCTGAAACGCACAGAGAGAGTGAGCGATCGCCTCCGGCAGCATTGGAATGACCAGATCGCCAAGATAGACAGACGTACCGCGTTTGCGAGCCTCGCGATCGACGGGTGAATCAGGCTCGACGTAGTGCGCCACGTCCGCAATATGTACCCCTAAGCGCCAGCACCCCTCTTCCAGTTGCTCCAGCGTCAGGGCATCGTCCAGGCTATCGGTGTTTGCCTGACTGCTATCTGCTTTGATTGTAATGGTGGTCAGCCCGCGCAAATCAACTCGGTTTTTGAGATCTGCTTTGCTGAGTTTGGTGGAGAGTGCAGCGGCAGCGGCTTCTACCTCATCGATAAACGTGCGAGAAAGATAATGCTTGCAGCACACAATATCAATATCGGCAGCATCCGTATCAGTGCCTAAAACCTGAGCCACGCTGCCTAAAGGTGGATTTTGCCCTAGAGGATAGCGCAGTAATTTGACGTGTGCCAGTTGATCGATCGCGTCACTTAAGTTCTCACCATTTTGCTGCAAGTGCACTTCAAACAGCAGTCGATCGTCCAGCGGTACCGCTCGAAAGCCTTCCTCAGCCTTCTTAACACGCGCCAAAACAGAGGGATTCGAGCGTTCCAAAATCAAGCGCACTTCACCTTCGGGACTGCGACGGCGGCTCCCTTCTTTGGTCACCCGCACTAAAACACGATCGCCATTCCAAGCATTGCTAAGTTGGCTTTCGCGGATGTAGATGTCATCCGCACCTTCCACATCCTGAATGGCAAAGCAAAAACCCTTACTGGAGCAGCGCAGTTTGCCTTCAACCACACCGTCTTCTGCAAGCCGCCTATACCGTCCCCGATCTTTGGTCAGAATGCCAATTTTTTCGAGTGCATCAAGCGCAATCTGGAGTCTAAGCAAGTCATCGTCATTTCTACAGTCCAGCTTTTTTTCTAAAACTTTGGGAGCAACGAGCTTGTCATCGGTGAAGTTTGACAGCAGAGCAGCGATCGAAAATTCCATGAAACGATAGATCCTTGTGTGCTTAATTCTGTATCAGATGGTGTAACAGAACCTTAAATCCAGGTTTTGGCTCAACGCTGCTAACACGAATCTGGGCTAGGCAGCGCTTTATCCAGTGCAAACGTGACTCTACCTATGCCCTTAGCCTTCGCTGACCTCAATGCCTTTAAGTAACCAGGTTTGGTCGATCGCTGAGGGCGAAATGTGATGCTGAATCACTACCGCAATCAATCTGGAACCCAAACCGAAGTTTGCTCGAAGCGAACGGAGCCGCAAAAGTCAAAGAACCCAGAGTCGCTTCTGAGTCACTCGAAAAGCGGCAAAAAGCCAGAGAACAGGCGATCGCGTCACAATTTGAACATCCTTGAACGTCTGCAAGCACTGCATTGTAAACGCTGCAATGACTCATGAGCCGTTAACAGCTAGTACTGACTGCGCCATTGGAAAGCGCCTATGCCAGAAAGCTGGTGCTGCCGCTTGTCGATCGCCAATGACTCAATACCTACAGACAGATTGCTCAAACTTTAGCGACTTCCTTTCTCTATTAAAACTCTATTTAGCACTTTCGCACCAAAGGTCGAATGAGTAAGCGGCGATCGTCAGGACGAATCAACGTTGTGCTGCAAGATGAGAGCGATCAGCGGCTGTCTTTCAAACGTGTGGGCAACATTCTGTGAGGACGTTATACCAATTTAAAGCATGACGGCTACAGATCCAATCGCTGGGTAGGGGCAAGGCAATGCCTTGCCCTTACAAGATGTGTCGCCTTTTCAATTCAAATTGGTATTACATGTGACGTTCTTACTACAGAAGAGGAACAACATTCCTAGAGCATCAGCCATTAGCAATCAGCGTCAGTCTAGAGCGGATCACTGATAGCTACAGCGAAATGATCACAGGCTGCTCGTGCATGGTTGGGGCTGCTATCTCTAGAGGGAATGGCTAAAGGCTTAATCTGGTGCTCATGTTTCGGGACTTCCCATGAAGCGTTTGAGAGCTTCAATCGGTTTGCCAATGCACATTGATGCGGCTTGTCAAAATGTGGTCTTCCCATTTACCGTTGATCAGCAAATAGTCTCTGGCGTACCCTTCAACGACAAAGCCTAATCGCTTTAATACGTTACCACTGCGCTGGTTGCGAGGCATATAATTTGCAACGATGCGGTGAACATTCAATTCATTAAAGACATATTGCATTGATAATGTAACCGCTTCTGACATGTAGCCTTTTCCTTGCTTACTTTCCGCCAAGCTATACCCCAATGTACACACATGAAAGGGAGCACGAAAGAACTGAGTAAAGTTGATGATGCCAATAATAATTTCGGGCTTTGCTTGTTCAAAGACAAAGAGCCTCAACGACTGACTATAGTTAAATTCGATTAGATTCCGCTCGATCTGTCCACGCCAGAAATCTTCGGCGAAAAAATCGTTCGATCGCGTGGGTTCAAAGGGCGCTAGAAACGCTCGATTGGTACGATAGTAACGTGCAATTTCATGCACATCGCGCCTGGTTGCCAACCGTACTAAAAGTCGCGGTGTCGATAACTGGGGTGGCACTAAAGGATGGTCTTTCATCGCGCTCGATTCATTTCGCTTGAACCTGCTGTAGCAAAGCATCAAAAACTGTCCAGTCGTCCTTTTGCGCGATCGCCTCCCATGCCGTTTCGATCTCTGATCGTAAGGGTGTGGTGGTTGGGTTGTGATGACGGAGGCGTTGGGCGATCGCGTCCATTTCCACTTCCGGCGAACTCAGCAAAAGATTGAAATAGCTGTTCTTCCAGGTATCCCAAAGGTTTGCAAAGGCACCTGATGAAACACTTGCCTCACGGAAAATATTGCCAACATCCTCTCGCCAATTGTTTGCAAACTGTTGGGCAAGCTCTGCAAAGAAACTGTGATAGCCAACCTGCGTTTCTTTTAAGAGCTGTAAGGTCAATTTAAGTAGGTCATCGAACTCTGAATTACCCAAGGCTTCAAAGCCCAATTTACACAGCATCCGTTGACAGTACATACGCTCATAATGCTGATCAAACGTTGATAATCCTGCCTCTAAATCAGAGGACGAAATGACCCGTCCTAAAGGACGTTGCAGCCTCTCTAAATTCCAGCGACAGATAGTAGGCTGTCTGCCGTAGCTATAGCGCCCAAAGTGATCAAAATAGGCGGCGGTAAAACTTGGATCAAGTGTGGGAATGAAGGCAAACGGACCATAATCAAAGCTTTCGCCCGTAATTGCCATGTTGTCTGTATTGAGCACGGCATGGCAAAAGCCAGCCGACATCCATTGTGCCGTCAACTCAGCTACCCGCTGTACCAGTTCAGCGTAAAACAGAGCGTAGCGATCGCTCCCACCCCACAAATGCGGATAGTAGACCTCGATCACATGATCCAGCAAGATGGCGATGAGATCTTTGCGATCGAGGGTGTGCAAGCGCTCAAAGGTGCCGAAGCGAATGTGGGATTGCTGCATCCGAATCATAACGGACGATCGCGTGGGTGACGGCTCATCACCCCGCCAAAGCGAATCCCCCGTTTCAACCAAGCTCAGGCAGCGAGAGGTGGTTACCCCAGCACGATGCAATGCTTCGGCTGCTAGCACTTCACGGACACCACCCTTCAGCGTCAACCTGCCATCGCCCCCTCTAGAATAAGGCGTTGTGCCCGATCCTTTTGTGCCTAGATCATAGAGCGCTCCATCTGCACCTCGCACCTGACCGTACAAAAAACCCCGACCATCGCCCAAAAACGCGTTGTATTCACCAAACTGATAGCCGTGGTAGCGCAGCGCTAAAAATGGACGCGACCCTTGAAACTTGCCAAACGCGTCTACAAAATCTGCATCGCTGACCGACTGTGGCTCTAACCCCAGCTTTGGCAATAGATCGTTATTGCGAAACCGCAGGATGTGCGCGGGGAAGTCAGCCGCTGTGACCCGATCGTAGTAATCATCGCCCAGGCGTTCAAGGGACGGTTCGTAGTCAAGCAGCAGTAGGGGGTTGGCAGGCATTGCAACAGTTGAGGAAGGGCAGCGAGATGGGCATCACAGCATTCTCGCACTATGTCTGAAGACCGAGCAATGATCAATTTTACTAAGGCTTAAAGCTGTTTGCCTTGCGGGCAGGGGATGGAGGTCTCAGGGCTGAGGCAAGGAGTCAACCCATCGATCCATCGAGCTATTTACACTGATCGTGTTGAGTGTGTCTGTATGTTCCAGGTCTTATCCTGCGAAAACTCCAAGACAGATTGATGGTAGTGGGTGAGCGTCGATCGATGTCCCACGCTTAAGAAGGTTGTGCCGATCGCCCGTAAATGCTCATACAGCCGCTCCTCGTTATCACTATCCAGAGCGCTCGTGGCTTCATCGAGAATGGCGTAAGGCGGCTTTTGCAGCAGTAACCGAGCGAAGGTTAACCGCTGCTGTTCTCCCTGCGACAGCACATCTGCCCAGTCTCGTTCTGTGTCAAAGCCCCCAAAGCGTTCATCCAGGTCAGCCAAATTTACCTGCGCCAAAATTTGCTTTAAGTGCTGGTCATCAGCTTCGATGTGAGTGTTGGGATAGAGAATCTGATCGCGCAAGCTGCCCAGCACCATGTACGGACGCTGCGGTAGGAAGAGAATTTTGTCTGCGTCGGGACGAACGATCATACCGCTACCCGAATCCCATAACCCCGCGATCGCTCGCAGTAAGGAACTCTTGCCGCACCCGCTGGCTCCCATCACCAAAAGCCCCTGTCCCGTAACCACTTCAACCGATAGGTCTGCAACTAACGTCCGCTGATAGTTTGGGGTTTGCAGGGTCAGATGCTCTAGTGCGAGGCGATCGGCAGTGACAGTTTGGATGATCGGCTGAGGCGGTGCTTCCGCCTCGTCCGGCTTCGTCTGTTCTAGAAAGGCAGCAAAGGTGTACAGACGATTGATGCCAGCGCCAAACGTGGTCAACGCCTGGAAGCGGGCAACGACCAAGTTCAGCGAGAAAAAGACCCGGATGAACGCGCCCTGTGCTTCGCTGACTTTGCCCACCTCAAGCTCACCCGCAAAAATGGCGGGAGCGACAACCAGCGCAGGCAGAACGAAGGGAATAAACTCATAGGCATTGGTCAGCACGTTCAAGTTCAGTTCCCAAAGCAGAAGCCGTTTCACATTGTCAAACACTTCGAGAAACCGTTGTTTGACTTGACTGGCTTCCTGCTCTTCACCACGATAAAACGCGATCGCCTCAGCGTTTTCCCGAATCCGCACCAGGCTAAAGCGAAAGTTCGCTTCTTTCTTAAGCTGTTCAAAATTCAGCCGCACCAGCGGTTTGCCGAACACAATGGTTGTAACGAGCGTCCCGACGATCGCGTAAAGCAACAAGAAAACTACCAGCGATCGAGAAATGCCCCACAGCACGCCACTAAAGGCAATGACCGCCAACACCGATTCCACCAGCACCAGCAAAAACGATAACGACTCCTGGGTGAAGCTACGAACATCCTCTGCAATCCGCTGATCGGGATTGTCAATGTTTACATCCGACGTGCTGAGGTTGTAGTAAGCGCGATCGCCAAAGTAGTTGTCTACAAAACGATTCGTCAGCCAGCGTCGCCATTGCAGACTGAGGCGATCGCGCAGATAACGGTAGCCTGCCAGCAGCGGTGCATAGATCACCAGCACGCCAATAAAAATTATCACCGTTTCCCAAAAGCGCGACTCATCCTTGGCAGAAAGGGCTGAAATCAACACTCCTCGTTTGTTGTTCAGCACCACGCTCAACCCGGTATATGCCAGCAAAAACAGCACCACTCCCAGCAGTAGTCCTCTGGCTTGCCATTTTTCCTCACCAACCCAGTAGGCTTTGGCGATCGTCCAAAACTGCTGGAAAACTTGCAAATTCAATCGATCCATCCGTTTATGTTCCTTAGAATCCGCTTAAGACTGAATCAGGCGTTGGATAGGGGCATAGAATGCAGGAAACAGTACCCAGAATGGCTCATTTCTCCTGAATCCTGATCTTCCTTCTCATCCATGCTAATGATGCTGGCGAAACCAGACGATCGCACTCAATTTTTCACTCCGCGTCCAACGCGCAAGCCCTGACGATAAAATGAGGCTTGTGCATAAACTCTGGGAGCCAATCGCTTGCCAACACTAGGCGTTAATATTGACCATACTGCAACGGTACGGCAGGCACGACGGACTGTGGAGCCTGATCCCGTTGCGGCGGCTGTTCTGGCAGAGCTGGCGGGTGCCGATGGTATTACAGTCCATTTGCGCGAAGATCGCCGACATATTCAGGATCGGGATGTGCGCTTGTTAAGGGAAACTGTGCGCACCCACTTGAACCTGGAGATGGCTGCAACCGATGAGATGGTCGCGATCGCCCTCGATATCAAGCCTGACTATGTGACCCTCGTCCCCGAAAAGCGCGAAGAAATCACGACCGAAGGCGGCTTGGATGTTGCAGGTCAGGTCGATCGCATGACGCACATCGTTACCACGCTGCAAGAGGCTGGCATTCCGGTGAGTCTCTTCATCGACGCTGATCCCCGGCAGATTGACGCTGCCGAAGCCATGCATGCCCAGTTCATTGAACTGCATACGGGGCAGTATGCCGAAGCCAGAACGGAAGCCAGTCGCGCTAAGGAGCTAACCATTCTGAAAGACGGGTGCGAACGAGCGATCGCCGCTAGATTGCGCGTGAATGCCGGACACGGACTGACGTATTGGAACGTGTATCCGATCGCTTGCCTCCCTGGGATGGAAGAACTGAACATCGGGCACACCATCATCAGCCGCGCCATCCTCATTGGCTTAGAACGAGCCGTCCGAGAGATGAAACAAGCTATACGAGGCGAGTTGTGAAAAGTTATGAGTTTTGAGTTTTGAGTTGGGGACGGTTAGCAATGGTTTTGCTCTAGCGCTCTCCCTTCTTTACCTCCTAAAATTCTGACACCTGACTCCAAATTCTGGCTCCTGACTTCTCTCCCACAAACTTAAACCTCAAAACCCAAAACTTCACTCCATCATGCAAACCTACTACTACGTTCTCGCTAGCCAGCGTTTTTTGACTCAAGAAGAACCGATCGACGAAATCCTGAAAGAACGCACTCGGCACTACCACGAGCAAGAAAAAGAGATTGACTTCTGGCTTGTCAACGAACCCGCGTTCTTAAATGCACCCGCACTGACAGCAATTAAAGCCAAGTGCCCTCAGCCTGCGAGTGCTATCATTTCAACCAATCCTCAGTTCATTACCTGGTTGAAACTGCGGCTGGAATTTGTGATTACAGGTGAGTTTCAGGCTCCTTCTGAAACAATTCCGCAGCCCTTAGCCTCTTTAGCAGCCATTTCTTAATCTTCATTGAGAGTGAAGAATGCTAAGTCGGCTTCCCAACGGTAGGAGAGGTTTATCACCAGTTCAACCCTCTCAATAAAGCTCATGTCTCAGATTGCTCGACACCCCTCTTGGCTCGGTTTGCTGCTCCTGGCTAGTATCGGTTTAGCGGCTACCACCCGCGTCACGGCTCAAATTCCTCCAGCACCGCCTGCATCAGATACGCCTGCTCAAGCGAGCGATGCCGACTGTCAACCCCCGATCGCGGGCGAATACCTACTGCTCGTCGTTAGCAAAACCCCTGAAAGCCAGGAGCAGGTTCGCCGTAGCCTACCGCCCAATGCAACCGTGACCGTTTGTAACTACCTCAATGATGTGGTGACACGAGTCGGTAGGTTTACAACGGCTGAAGCAGCTAACGCCTGGGCAAAGTATATGCGAGAGTCGATCGGGCTGTCTGCCTTCGTGGCACGTCCTTCTGAACCCGCAGCCCAAACTTCTCCCACGCCCACCGCAACAGTGCCCTCTCCAACTGGAACCAGTGTCGTCCGATCGCCCTCGCGGGACGTGCGATCGTACAATCCCCAGGTGTTAAGCGGAGGCTATGCCGTCTTAGTGGATTACTTTAGCAAACCAGAACTAGCAACGCAGGTGCAACAGCTTGTAGGCAAAGACATTGGGCTGGCTTCCTATCGCCAGCGTCCGTATCTGCTAGCAGTGCATACCACTGATCAAAGCTTGGCAAATTCAACGTTACAAGCGCTGACCGATCGTGGCTTTTGGGCAATGGTGGTCGATAGCCGTCGGGTCACGTTGTTGCGCCAGCCGATCGCTACACCACAATCAACTGTGAAAAATAATTTTTAGTGCCGTTAGCGTGGCTGCACTTCAGGCTGATACGCTTCTGCGGCACAGAGCCGCTCAATTGCCTGATCAGCCGTGATGAGACGCTTCAGGACGACCTGACCGATCGCTTGGGTCGCCGCATCAACCAGAGCCGGATCAGTCGGTTTAACCTCAACCATCAACACCGCTGCTTCAACGCGGTAGAGCCAGAGCTTCTCACCTTGCTCCCAGGCGCAAAGATTAATCTGGCTAATCTGTGGCTTGCGTCTCCACGCACTTTCATTCCACAGCCCTCCAAGCTCCCAAACTCTACCAATCGTCCAGCCATCCGATAGAAAAAAGTACTTCACAACGGTATCCAGAATTGCTGCAACGTATCGTTCACCAGACTATGAACAATCTAGCCAATCTTAGCCGCATTTCTTGCCGTAACACACGTCACAATCAGCCAAAGCAACCCTAACCTACAGTACTGCGAGTGCGATCGCATACACTCGATCGTGGTTAAGCTGATAATCTGTCTAGGTGACTCTTAAGATGATTGCCCATTGTGAGATCCCCGGCTTCTTTAAGAAACTGGGGATCTGAGATGTAACCGCAATTGGTAACTACGTTACGTCCACTTAACCATCAATTTTCTTGCAGCATCATGGATATTCAGGCTCTCATTCGCGAAATTCCAGACTTTCCCAAGCCAGGGATTCTCTTTAAAGACATCACCACCCTCTTGCGTGACGCTGACGGCTTGCGTTACACCATTGACACGCTGGCAGAAAAATGTGCGGACTTGGCACCCGATTTCATCATCGGGATGGAATCACGCGGCTTTATCTTTGGTGCACCGCTAGCGTATAAGTTGGGCGCAGGCTTCATTCCCGTTCGCAAACCCGGCAAGCTGCCTGCTGCTGTCCATTCCATCGAATACGAGTTGGAGTACGGCATGGATCGCCTGGAAGTGCATCAGGATGCCCTCCATCCCCCCGACTGTCGCATTCTCATTGTGGATGACTTAATCGCGACAGGCGGCACCGCAAACGCTACCGCAAAGCTGGTACAGCAATCTGGCTGCCAGTTAATTGGTTTTGCGTTTGTCATTGAGCTCAAAGACCTGCACGGACGCGATCGTCTGCCACAAGCCCCGATCGTCACACTCGTTGAGTATTAGGATGATTGATACGTTGATGGCTATCAGCTACCAGCTAGGAATATGACTACATCCGATCGCAGCAAGCTAGAGTCAGGCATTGACACGCTGACCACGTTCTTCACCAGTGAAACGTTTACATACGTTGTTAAACGGATTTTGCAAGCGCTCTTAACGCTGCTACTGGCTTCTGCTCTGAGCTTTGTCATCATTCAGCTTGCTCCTGGCGACTACCTGGATACGCTGAAAGAAAATCCTAAGATTTCACCCGAACGGATCGAACAGCTTCGGCGGCAATTTGGTTTAGATAAGTCCTGGTTTGAGCAATATTTTCTCTGGCTGTGGCAAATCGTCACTCGCGGTAATTTTGGCACCAGCTTTGTCTACCAGCGATCAGTTGCATCGCTACTCTGGGAGCGGGTTCCGGCAACATTATTACTGGCAATTTCCTCCTTAGTTGTTACCTGGGCGATCGCCATTCCGCTGGGTATCGTTGGTGCGGTCAATCAAAATCGCTGGAGCGATCGTCTCCTGCAAGTCATGAGCTACGCAGGGCAAGGCTTTCCTAGTTTTATTACGGCGCTGCTGCTGCTCATCCTTGCCCAAAATACCTCGCCGCTCTTTCCCGTTGGCGACATGACCAGCATCGATCATGATGAACTCGTCCCCCTGGGGAAAATGATCGACATCGCCTGGCACATGATTCTGCCGACGATCGCTCTCAGCATCACCAGTTTCGCCGGACTTCAGCGCATTACCCGTGGCGAACTTTTGGACGTGCTGCGGCAAGACTACATTCAAACCGCCCGTGCGAAAGGTCTGCCAGAGAACAAGGTGATTTACATTCATGCCCTACGTAACGCGATCAACCCGCTCATTACTCTCCTGGGCTTTGAGTTTGCCAGCTTGCTCAGCGGTGCCTTCATTGCCGAATTTTTCTTCAACTGGCCCGGTTTAGGTCGTCTCATCTTGCAAGCTGTACAGGCGCAGGATCTCTACCTCGTGATGGCAAGCTTGATGATGGGTGCTGTGATGCTCATCGTCGGCAACTTGCTAGCAGACCTGCTCCTCAAAGTGGTCGATCCTCGCATTAAGCTGGAAGAAGCCAATTAAGTTAAAGTGGCTGGTTTTTGGCTGTTAGTTTTTCGATCCATTAAAAAGTAATCTTTAGTCATTCAGCTATTAGCGGTTACTCCCCTTTTACCGACGAAAATCTTCCCTACACCTGTTGCTTTTCCTCTTAAAAATGAGAGGATGCGTTAGAAGTCCAGTTCCTTGTAGTCTGGCGACTAAAGCCGCGGCTAGACGAACACTAGCGTTCGCTGCGAAGCGAGTGCTTGGCACTCAGTCATCCCCGAAGGGCTATAACTTGCCTCCGCAGGTGAGCAAACCCTGGCTTTTCTGTAGTCCGCGTAGGCGGACTTTGTGTTTTTAGTCGCGGTTTTAACCGCCAGATGCTTTTCAAACACCCTCTGAAAGTCGTGAAACTTCAATACTTTACGTTAAGCTTCTTAGTCAACAGCAACAGCCAACAGCTATCAACTAAAAACCCAACAGCTTTTCTGCTATGTTTTCCCAAGCCTATTACCTGATTCGATCGAGAGCCGATGGTAGTTATTTAGTGGCACATCCACATAAAGGAGAAAAAACAAACGAGAACCAACGCCCAGATGCAAGTTTTTTGCTCTTATTTCGTGAGCATTTTGATGCGCTAAGCTACCTCAATACCCATGCGTCAGGGGTTGCCGATCGCTTCACGGTAGAGTCGATACCTGGCACGCAAATTGATCATCTGATTAAACGTTGGAGCTTTACCGGCGTTGGGGTTGTTCAAGATCCACTCCTCCCCAAAATTGAATTCTTATCGAAATAGTCAGGCTTAAGCTTTAGAGGCTGTTTCAAGGGTAGCAATGAGCACCGATCATCAAGCTTGCTGTGATTCTAGTCACGTTAACCTTGTGGCTATAACGCTAAGAATCTTGACCAGTCGTACTCAATACGACTACGCTTAGCTGGAACAACTAGAATCATCAAGAGCCGAGGAGCGATCGCCATGCTGCCTAATCGAGAAGGACAACGGATTCCTAACGTTACGTTTCGGACGCGCCAGCACAACGAGTGGGTCGATGTCACGACTGATGCACTGTTTGCTAGCAAAACGGTGATTGTGTTTTCGCTGCCAGGAGCCTTCACGCCGACCTGCTCTTCGACCCATTTACCAGGCTACAACGCTCTAGCGAAGGCATTTAAGGACAATGGTGTGGATGACATCATGTGCTTTTCGGTCAATGACACCTTTGTGATGAACGAGTGGGCAAAAGATCAGGAAGCCGACCACATTAAACTGATCCCAGATGGGAATGGCGAGTTTACGGATGGGATGGGCTTATTGGTGGATAAGACAGATCTGGGCTTTGGAAAGCGATCGTGGCGCTATTCTATGCTGGTCAAAGATGGCGTAATTGACAAAATGTTCATTGAGCCAGAAGAGCCGGGCGATCCCTTCAAAGTGTCGGATGCTGACACGATGTTGCGCTACATTAACCCAGAAGCCGCCAAGCCGAAATGCGTCTCGATCTTTACCAAAGTTGGTTGTCCGTTTTGCGCTAAAGCTAAAGCAATGCTCAAAGAGCACAGTTTGGACTACGAAGAACTGGTTTTGGGCGAGGATTTTACAACTCGCTCTCTGCTGGCTATAGCGGGCGCAACGACCGTGCCTCAGGTTTTTATCGATAGCAAGCTTATTGGCGGTTCGGAAGCGTTAGAGGCTTATTTTCAGGCAGTCTAGCTGCTAACGCAATCACACAAGCTTTGTCTGTTTGCCAATAAACGCACCTAAAGAGCAATGAGACCGGTGTATGCTGGCTAGCCAGCATACACCGGTCTCATTGCTTTAACGGCATTCGCTGACTGACCTTTACCTGGAAGCATGCGTACAGCTAGCTGAAGGAGCGCGATCGACTGCATTGTTCAAACGAACACAGAGGCTTTACTAAGGCTTTATGCCAATCTCAGGGATTTTGCTGTTAACTTGAGAACTATTAAAGTAAGCCTTCGCTCAAGCATTGGATGAAAGGTTTCACCCTGAGACCGCTAGTTTAGCAGGTCGCCCAGAGAGCTAAATGAAGTGATCTCAAGTAGCCGATGAACCTTGATCCGTCATAAGACGCACAGGGATGGATCGACCAAGCACTGATCTTCTTGCTTCCAACGATGGCTAATTACAAATAGTCACCCCCATTGCCCTTATGGTTATTCCCGCTTCCTTGTTATTGGTCGCCTGTGTTGGTTGTCCTCCCTCCTCACCTCAGCCTGCCCAACTGCCTGTAAGAGCACCTCAACCGGATGCTGCACCCTTTTTGAGCGTGCCGACGGTGCCACGGCAACTAACCAAAGCGTCTAACGCCGCTGTACCAGATGTGGCAATCGCCGTCGAGTGGTCAGCGCGATCGCGTGAGTCCAGTCCTGCTACCGTCCTAAAGCGGGGCAGTCAAGGAGTAATGGTTGTTCGATTACAGGCCCGGTTAGCTCGATTAGGCTATCCGCTAGTACAGGACGGCAACTTTGGAACCCAAACTCAAGCCGCAGTAATGCAGTTTCAACAAGCAAATGGGCTTGTGGCTGATGGCATCGTAGAAGCCAGCAGTTGGGCACAACTTAACTACGAAATCACCCAGTTAGGGCACGTGCCATTGTCACAGTCGTCGCGACCGACCTCGCAGCCAACGATGCCCGTGCTGCCATCGCCGACCGCAACTTCCACAGTCTCTATAGCCTCTACAACTTCTATAGCCTCCAAACCAACTCTCGCCGCCGTCCCAAGTGTCTCACGGCGCTCACAGAAGAATGGATGGATAGTGGTCTTAGTCATCATCCAAGGCATTGGTTGGCTGGTCATTCTGCAAGGGCTAAACAAAGAGCTTGTGCTTCTGACAGGACGATCGCTCCTCCCTGGCAAAAACGGGCAGTGGCTTTTCAGCTTCAAACAGTAAATTTATCCTTGCTTCCAAGCTGCTTGTCAGGCGCTGAAAGGTGCACCATACGCGATCGCTCTCCCCTTCCAAGAGCCTCACTCACCGCAAGACGGAGCAATCACCTTAATCAAGTCGATCGACCGAGTTTTTCGGTAAAATCACAGAGGCTTTAAGGGACTGTCACAGAAAACTTACGGATCTAATAAGTAGGAAGTCGCCTTTAATTGTAAGATGCGGCAATCGCTTCATCAAGCCTACAGCTATTTAACAGCATGGGTTACGCTCTCGCTTTTCTGATCTGCCGGAACGGCTTTATCCATCCTATATTTAAGCCAAATCACCTATTTACTGCTTGCTCGCTTTAATTGCTTGATGAATTTGGCTCAACAGAGCTGGCATTGGTTGTGATGCAGGCAGTACTTGGGTAGCGATTTGTCTGAGTGCTTCTGGCAGAGGCGCGATCGGCTCCGAAGTAGCGGTTTTGTGATGACTGCGATGATCTAGTACCAGGATGGGCGGTCGTTTGTGTAACTGCTGGAGGGCAATCAACATAGGAACGGTGAACGATGGCGCGATCGCATCCGTCCAACAAAGGAGCAACACATCGACGCTCTGGGACTCTAGCTGCTGAAGCACCTCTTGCCAACAGCGACCGATCGAGCCGCGCAAATCTGCTGTGTGCAGGTATTGTATTAACGCTTGCAGCCACTCCGTTTCTTTTGGAAAGCTATCCAGGACACGTGCTGACGAATCATCTGGGCTTTGAGCCTCCAGTGACATCGGCAGGGTGAGAACATCCAATGCCAGCACTAAGGGTTGCCATGCATAGCCAGCCGCAATCTGGATGACTTGTAGGAGAGCGGATGTTTCAAGGTCTGGGTCGCTTGTAGAAGATGCACTAGGTGCAGACAGACACGGAAAGACCAGTAATCCCTGTGCTTGGTTTGCTGCCTGTGAGGTTGCCTGGTCGATCGTGACGAGCGGTAACGAAGCCAGAAAGATGTGTTGGCGATACTGCCGAAAATAGGCGGCTGCATCGGCTAAAACACCGTCTAGTAAAACAACATTGGGCTTCCAAACCCGTGCCAGCAGTTCTGCCTGTTCTAAATCGTCTGCCTCCAGGATGCGGTATTGGCACGCAGACAGCAGCGCATCCAGATCAGCAGCAGGGCTGGGTTGAGGCTGTGCCCAAACACCGGAGCTGAGCCGCAAAACGGTCAGAACAACAGCAGAATGGGGATTCAGCTTTGCTTCTTGTCGATCGACCACCCATTGTTGAAGGCATTTTTGAAGCAGTTTCGGTTGGATGGGTAGGCTCAGCAAACTGTCTGCCTGCCGCTGGCGTGCTTGCCCTTCATCAACTTTTGTCGCCATGACCACCACTGGAATCTGTTGGGTTTCTGAACTCGATTTGAGCAAAGTCAAAACATCCCAACCAGACAGTAGTGGCAGCACCGGATTGAGAAAAATGATGCACGGCTGTAGGCGACGCGCTTTTTCTAACGCTTCAGTGCCCGAGCGTGCGATCACTACACGATAGCCTAAACCCGTTAGCTCATCGGAAAGTGCCTCGATAAACTGAGGCACAGCTTCCACAATGAGCACTAACTGACTACGGTGCAAGGCAGAAACGCCCAGCGCATAGCCACCAGTCGGCAACGCAGGCGGTCTCCCCAGCATCGGCTGGTGCGCTAGTGCTTGGGCATTGGGCGATCGGGCAGCCTCGCCGCTTCTGGACGCTTCTAGGCTCTGGTCTGCCTCAACAGAAGCTTGAGAGGCATACGTTCCCGGTGGATTGGGCGGCAGCAGAATGGTAAACTGGCTGCCTTCTCCTTCTTGAGAGATAAAGGTAACATCGCCACCGTGCAGCCGCGCGAGACGTTGCGTGAGCACTAACCCCAAACCTGTACCTTCAAAACGGCGTGTGAGAGGGTTTTCTAGCTGCTGAAATTTTTGGAAAATCAAATGCTGTTTTTCAGCGGGAATACCAATGCCTGTATCCCAAACAGTGAGGGCAATCCATCCACCCCAGCGACCCACTTTGAGACCGATCGGGTCATTGCATTCCGTAAATTTGAGCGCATTGGAAAGCAAGTGCACCAGCATCTGTCGTAGACGCTGCTCGTCAGCCAGCAACAGCCCTAAACCAGGTTCCAATGCCAGCGAAAACGTTGGCTGGGCAGGCTCTGACTCGGCTGCGTGGTTACTCTCTTGCAGTTGCTGCGCCTGCTTAAACGCACGTTGACAGACAGTTGCAAGATCGACTGGCTCTAAAACCAGCTCTAGCTGCCCGGTTTCCATACGAGTCAGATCCAGAATATCGTTCACCACCGCCATCAGATGACGACCGCTTTGGTGGATCAGCTGTGTGTAGTGAACTTGGCGCTGGTTTAAAGCGCCCAGCGTTTGGTCTTTTAATAAGCTAGATAACCCTAAGATGGCTGTGAGGGGTGTACGCAGTTCATGACTAATGCAAGCAAGAAATTCATCTTTGAGTCGATTGAGCTGAATCAAGTCAGCATTTTTGGCAGTCAGTTCTCTGGCTAGCTGCTGCTGTTCAGTCACATCTTGCGCCAGGATCAGCCAAAGCTCTTCAGAGGCAGGGGGCAAATTGTCAGAAGCAGGTTCAACCCAGAGAGTGGCATCTTGTGGGCTGCTAGCCTCAGCGTTCTGAACTGTAGGAACACCGTCATTAATGGTGGATAGTAGGGCAGCTAGCCGAAACAACTGAGAGGGAGAAGCTGGCTCTTGGATGAATTGCGTTTCAACGACTGTCGCTAACGTCTGTGCCCGATCGCCCAAATTTAACGCAGCCTGTGAAGACAATGTACCCAACGGAATGCGCACAAACTGTAAAACTCGCTCCTGTCCACCCTTAAGCGAACAAACGCAGATACAGGTACCTGGTTTTGCTCCCAATTGACACGAACTAACTCCAACTGGAGGGGGCGACACTGCCACTGTGTCATTGCCTGAGTCACGTGTTTCTGAGTTTATCGCTCCAGCGTTTGCGGCTAAGACGGTAGGGGCTGGTAGCGATCGTGCCGCCCAAACTTCACGTTGAGCTATGTCAGTAGAGGGTGACTCTAAGGATGACCACACTGGACGATCAGGTGTCTGCGAGACCACGACAGATGGCTCGACCAACGGCATCTCCAACAGTGTCGCCACTTCCTGGCGGAGCCAGGTGGGATCAAGTAGTTCACTAATTTGAGTACGCCAGATGGAATTTTGTGCCAACACCTGCCCGTCACGGGTCTGTAGCATGACCGGCAAAGGCAAATGTTCCAGTAGTTCACGCAGCAGCGGGTTTAATGGCGATGAACGGGATGGCTCATGCGGTGCAGACGTAGCTGGCAGAACGGCGTTTGCCGTCAACAGCGTCGAGTGTGTTGTTAAAAATTGTAGGAGTCGTGGACTATCCAACAGACCTAAGAAGCGACCGTCGGTGTCCACCAGAGCATAACAGGCATGGGGTTGGTTCTGGAGGTGCGGCAAGAAGGCATCAATCGCCAAAGCAGCCTCAAAGACCAGCAGCGGTGCGACGATCGAGGGCGTAATGTCTAGCAAGGGTAAGTCTGCGGCAACCTGACGAGCACCACTCTGCGCCATCGTTTGCGCCATCGATAGTTGACCCAGCAACCCGGATGCAACCAGGTGATGCAACAAATGTCGCGCCGTGACCCAACTGATCGGGTGTTGCTGCTCATCGACTAGCACTAAGCGATCGCGAGCCTCTTCCGTAGAAGCATTGTCAGCCGCCTGTCCCACTATTGCCAACGCCTCTGTCAGGCGTGCGCTCGCTGGACAACAGAGTACAGGCTCAACAAAGGCTTGGAGACGAGGGATGCTTAAAACCATAGAACGCATGCCTGAGAGAACAGTGACAAAAAGCAGGCAATGCTACAGGGAGGCATTTGCCCATCGGCGCAACGGCTTAGCAAAAAACTTAACCAACTAACGGATGCAACAGCCTTACAGGTGCCCCAACACTGTAGATCGATCGTACCAGCGTGTGGGGGCACAACGCGAAAGCAGCATTGAGCGCCCGTATCTATTAGCTTGTGATCGCCATCTAATTATGACTCCCTACAAGTCTGGCATCGTCGGCATGGGATTAGTTTGTAACTATAATTAATTCAGTGCTAAAGTCTTAAGAAAAACTAAAGTTTCCTTAGACCTCTCATGCAGACGCTTGCAGTCTAATGTACCCATAAAACACTGTTTTTTACATGCCCAGGTTTTAGACTGTTTTGAACCATTCTCCACCACGCTCTAAGCTCTCAATCGGCATTTTTCTCCAGCCTGAGGCGCTGACTCAGGCACTTTCGCAATGGCTGGATCACGATCGCCATCTCGTCACGTTGCTGCGATCGAGCGATCAGTTCTTTACCTTTGTTGAACAAGAGAAACAAAGCCTTGATTGCCTGATTCTCGGGGGTAGCCCGACCTTGCCTCAGCTTACCCATCAGCTACACGGTCAGGCGACCCTGCTGCCAGCAGTAGTGGTGACAGCAGAAGTGTTCCCAGCAGTCGATCAGCCTGAAAGCGACCAAAGTGGCTCGTTAAAGCCAACGATCGCACCCAAAGCGATCGATTATCTTGGTCTAGCGTTTGCTTATCACACAGCGGAAGTTTGGATTGCGCCCGCTCAATTTGATACTATCAATGACCACATTGAGCGGGCGATCGATCAGTTTCTCCACCTTTCACCGCTCTGTCGCCTGAGCAACACACTTTCAACGGTCGATCTGGCGACTAATCTGACCGCTCAAAACTTTCTCATGCTGCAACAGCGGCGACTGTCAGAAAAACTCAAGGAGCGACTAGGTTACCTTGGTCTTTACTACAAGCGAAATCCGCGCAATTTCTTCCGGTATCTGTCGTCGGAGCAGCGGCAAGAAGCCCTGGAACAGCTCCGCGATGAGTACCGTGAGATTGTCTTACATTACTTTGGCGAAGACGACACTCTAAATCAGCGCCTTGATGAGTTTGTTAACTCTGCCTTTTTTGCCGATATTGCCACATCGCAAGTGGTAGAAATCCACATGGATTTAATGGATGAGTTTGCAAAGCAGCTAAAATTAGAGGGGCGCAGCGATAACATCCTACTAGATTATCGCCTGACCTTGATTGACACGATCGCTCACTTGTGCGAGATGTACCGACGTTCTGTACCGAGAGAAGCATAAGATCGGTTCGTGCAACAGCATCTTCAGCATCACTTTAGTCATGGAACGTTGCACTAAAATGAGTAAACAATCAGTCCTGGCTTTCATGCTTAGGATCGTGGATTAAATAAAACCGACAAATTGTTCGTAGTAGGGGCGCACAGCCGTGCGCCCCTACGGAAAACGCCGAGGTTATTAAATTCTTGTTCCTTAGTGAATCGCGCCTATGAGTTTCCCTAAAAAGACTTATGTCCTTAAGCTGTACGTTGCTGGAAACACACCAAGCTCAATTCGCGCTCTAAAAGTATTAAACGACATCCTTGAGAAAGATTTTCAGGGTGTTTATGCGCTTAAGGTGATTGATGTCTTGAAAAATCCTCAGCTTGCTGAGGAAGACAAAATCCTCGCTACACCCACGTTGTCTAAAATTTTGCCGCCGCCAGTACGAAAGATTATTGGCGATTTGTCCGATCGCGAAAAAGTGCTGATTGGTTTAGATCTGCTTTACGAAGAGCTGCGAGAAGACACCTTTGAATTGCCAGAGTAATCAATAAGCATCTTCACGCTTCGCTTTTATGCTAAACATAACAAATAAGCCGAGCCATTTTAGAGATTGTCTTTAATAACTTTTTTATGAACCAACTGCGTCAGAGTTCACCAAGCGGCGAACATAACATTCCCGGTGTGCAAAAAATTCGCACAATGATTGAGGGGTTTGACGACATTAGTCACGGTGGTTTGCCCACAGGTCGTAGCACTCTTATCAGCGGCACATCGGGCACAGGGAAAACCTTATTAGCCATTCAGTTTCTCTATCACAGCATCGTTGACTTTGACGAATCAGGTATTTTTGTCACCTTTGAAGAATCCCCTGCCGATATCATCAAAAACGCGTTCAGTTTTGGCTGGGATCTACAAAAGTTTATCAATGAAGGCAAGCTCTTCATTCTTGATGCCTCGCCCGATCCTGAAGGCCAAGATATTGCAGGTAACTTTGATTTGTCAGCTCTTATTGAGCGCATTCAATACGCGATCCGTAAATACAAAGCGAAACGGGTTTCGATCGATTCTGTCACGGCTGTCTTTCAGCAATATGATTCTCCGGGTGTGGTGCGGCGCGAGATTTTTCGACTGGTGGCTCGCTTAAAACAAGTTGGCGCAACGACGTTGATGACCACAGAGCGAGTTGAAGAGTATGGTCCTGTGGCGCGATTTGGTGTGGAAGAATTTGTGTCGGATAATGTGGTCATTGTTCGTAATGTCTTGGAAGGGGAACGCCGTCGCCGCACGATCGAAATTCTCAAACTGCGCGGCACCACTCATATGAAGGGTGAATATCCTTTCACGATTACGAATAATGGCATCAATATCTTCCCGTTAGGAGCGATGCGCCTGACGCAGCGATCGTCCAATGTGCGGGTGTCGTCTGGAGTCAAAACGCTGGATGAAATGTGCGGCGGTGGCTTCTTTAAAGATTCGATTATTTTAGCAACAGGCGCAACGGGTACAGGCAAAACCATGATGGTGAGTAAATTTTTGCAAGATGCCTGTCAGCGGGGCGATCGTGCCATTTTGTTTGCCTACGAAGAGTCTCGCGCTCAGTTGTCTCGGAATGCCTCTTCCTGGGGCATTGACTTTGAAGAACTGGAGCAAAAAGGCGTACTCAGAATTATTTGTGCCTACCCGGAATCGACGGGCTTAGAAGACCATTTGCAAATGATTAAAACCGAAATTGCCGAGTTTAAGCCTTCACGGATTGCGATCGATTCGCTATCTGCTCTCTCGCGTGGCGTGAGTAACAACGCCTTTCGTCAATTCGTGATTGGTGTTACTGGGTTTGCAAAGCAAGAAGAAATCACTGGCTTTTTTACCAACACCTCCGACAAATTTATGGGATCACATTCCATTACCGATTCCCATATCTCTACCATCACCGACACGATTCTGATGCTGCAATATGTTGAAATTCGGGGTGAAATGGCGCGAGCTATCAACGTCTTTAAAATGCGTGGTTCCTGGCACGATAAAGGCATTCGTGAGTACACCATCAGTGAACGTGGTCCCGAAATTAAAGACTCCTTCCGTAACTTTGAGCGCATCATCAGCGGTTCGCCGACTCGTATTGCGGTAGATGAAAAGAGCGAACTGTCTCGGATTGTAAAAGCAGTGCAGCCCAAAGATGAAGGATAGGAGGAAGAGAGTTTTGAGTGGTGAGTTTTAAGTTTTGAATGATGAGTGATAGTGATTCAGAAACATTCGCGAATAATATTGCAGCATTGAGAAGTCAGCAGTGGATTTTTTATGCATTAAAATCGATAGTACTGGGACGATAGTTGCAGTGTAAGTTAAGTTAAAAAAACAACCCAAAACTCTTAACTCAAAACTCTTAACTCAAAACTAAAACTTTTCCCCTTATGTCTCCAGAAGTGGTTGAGATTTTGTCAGCAGAAGAAGTCCGTCGCACGGTGACGCGGTTGGCATCGCAAGTGGTGGAGCGATCGGATCTTGCCAAACTCGTTCTCTTGGGCATCTACACGCGGGGGGTCAACCTGGCAGAGATGCTGGCACGGCAGATTGAGATTTTGGAGCAGGTTGCGGTGCCTGTAGGGGCGATCGACATTACTTTTTACCGCGATGACCTGGACAGCATTGGCATCCGCACCCCCGCCAAAACCGATATTCCCTTCGACCTCTCTGGCAAAACTGTCGTGCTGGTGGATGATGTCATTTTCAAAGGACGCACGATTCGTGCTGCCTTGAACGCTGTGAATGATTACGGTCGCCCAGAGGTCATTCGGCTTGTGGTGCTGGTCGATCGGGGACATCGTGAAGTACCTATCCACCCCGACTTTACTGGTAAAAAACTTCCTACAGCCAAAGAAGAACAGGTCAAAGTTTATCTTCAAGACATTGACGGACGCGATGGGGTGGAGTTAATGCGGGTGTAGGGGTTAGGGTGTAGAGGAAAGGCTGAGGGCTAAAGGATGAAGGCTAAAAGCAATGGAAACGGCTTTATCCTTGAATTTTTGTCCTTTCACCACCCTACACCCCACCCCATACTCTGATTTTCATGGAAACCCAGACTCGTAAAGCCGACCACCTCCGCATTTGCCTGGATGAAGATGTGCAGTGTCGCCAGGTTACGACTGGACTGGAGCGCTATCGGTTTACCCACTGCTGTTTACCAGAAATCGATCGCAGCGATATTGACTTGACAGCCACCTTTCTCGGTAAAGTGCTGGGCGCACCGCTCTTAATCTCCTCCATGACCGGGGGCACTGATCATGCCAAAACGCTTAATCAGCGACTAGCAGCCGTGGCACAGCACTACCGTTTAGCAATGGGAGTTGGTTCTCAGCGGGTGGCAGTGGAGCACCCCAACGTGGCATCAACCTTTGCTGTGCGTGCTGTTGCGCCTGATATTCCTCTGTTTGCCAATCTGGGAGCCGTGCAGCTTAACTATCGCTATGGCTTGGATGAGTGTCGCCGTGTGGTGGATAGCCTCGAAGCCGATGCCCTCATTTTGCATCTGAATCCACTACAAGAATGTGTGCAGACGAGCGGCGACACTAATTTTCGAGGCTTGCTGGAGCAAATTTCCGTCCTCTGTGCAACGTTGCCTGTGCCTGTGATTGCAAAAGAGGTTGGCAACGGTATTTCGGCAGCAATGGCGGCAAAGTTGATTGAAGCTGGAGTCGCAGCGATCGACGTAGCAGGTGCAGGTGGCACATCCTGGGCACTGGTCGAAAGCGATCGCGCGACAGATGCCCGTCAGCGTCGTCTGGGCAAAACCTTTGCGGACTGGGGGCTACCAACCGCAGAATGTATCACTGAAGTGAGAGCGATCGCGCCTCAAATCCCGCTCATCGCCTCAGGCGGTCTCCGCGATGGCTTGGAAGCAGCAAAAGCGATCGCCCTGGGTGCTGATCTTGCAGGCATGGCGCTCCCCTTCTTACAAGCCGCGCATGAATCGGAAGAGGCGCTTTACGAGCTAGTGGATATTCTCATGGCTGAGCTGACAACGGCAATGTTTTGTACAGGGTGTGTGAATTTGAGAGCGTTGCGATCGCCCGGTATTCTGCAAAAGATGGATAAAGTGCAGTGACTCACTTATCTTCACAATATTATTCTGGAAACCACAACCAACTATATTTACATTTGGGGCAGGAAAAACTCAGATGCCCCAAATTACTTGGAATACGTAGTTTTTGAGTGCAATTTGGGCAACCAACAACAACTTTATCGGATTGCTTTGTTTGCCTATCTAAAAGAACTTGTTCTACAAGCTTGTAAGCCTCACTAAGAGAGATGTGACCATTTTCCAAAGCCTGCATCAATTCCTGACCATCATCAGGACTAATCAAATTATCTTTGAGCGGTCTTTTTAAGAATGAATAAAATTTTGTTTTGTCATGCTCATCAAAGTTATTTTGTTTCTCTTCAGCTTCAGTTTCGCTCAACTTTTCTTTATATTCATTCACTAATTGTTTGCGCTTACCTTCATTAGAACCACCATCTTTGATTAATCTAGATGCCCCATACATAGCGGCTCCACCAGCGACAGCAGCACCCGCAACAAGTACAGCAGGGGCTGCTACAATCAGTCCAATGCCTGTCACTGCTGTGATGATAGGTATGGAAGCTGTTGTTGCACCTAAAACTGCCGCTACTGCTCCGGTTCCGATAGCACCTATTGCAGTCACTCCAACATCGCCAAGAAGTCCGACTCTATCATTCGGATTACTCTCTAGTCGTTCAATCGTTTTGACCAGTTGTTCTCTCGTCAATTTTCGCCTGTTAGACATTGTTAAGCCTCTGTTATTTCAAGCTGAAGATCAAGCAGTAGCAACGCTGCGAAAAGCAGTATTGAATACATCTGAAAGAAGGGAAAAGAATTGTTGAGCAATTTCAGCTATATCTTCACCCACGCCTTGAAACTGTTTGTCCAACCTATGTCCAACGACTGCACCAATTGCCGTAACAGTTATTCCCAATGCTGCTGCTAATGGAGCAAGAAGTTGCCCCAAAAACGGTACTGAGGTTATTAAACCTGCAATGGCAGCACCAATGACAGCACCTATCCCCATTCCTACAACTAAGAACGGATGTGCCTTGATAAATTCAAGAATCTTCAGGAACACAATTTTCCCGACAGCAAAGACTTTTCCCGCAACTTTTTTTGTAAAGGTAATGAGTTCGTGCAATCGACTGACAACCTCTTCAGGAAGCCCAAGCTCTTGAAGCTCCACATAGACTTCAGCACTTTTTACTGACGCGGCTTCTGCATTCCAAAGTGCAAGCTTCAAATTTGCTTGTGCTGTAGATAAACTTCGATTTTCCATCATTTGCTCCAAAACTGACTTTATACACAACTTCTTTTACCAAGTCTGGCAAAAAAGTTAGGGTGAAGCTTAGATGCAATGGCTCTCCCGGCTTTGCGCTGATAAGACAACCTTATATCAAACTATCACTGGGTTTCAGCCGTCGATCGGGCGGCATTTTGTAGCCTTTCATACGATTTCAACCACAGATCCGGAAGAGCCGATGCAATTACGTAAACTTATATATACTTTGTGCAATGTGCTTGGGCAAGATACATAGGTTTAACGCCCTGACCTCTAGTAGAAATCAGGGCGTTGGCTGCAAGGTGTACCTTACCGATCGATAACGGTGCTGTTAGTTCGGTTGCAGAGAGGGTTGGTGATGGGGTTCTAGGGCTGCTGTACCGTGCTCAGAGGCTCGGAGTTCACGATCGTCGATCGCGGGCTCTTTCATGTAAACAGAGCTGAGCAGCACGTTGAGAATACCGCCCTCGTCGGCTAAGCGAATGGCACGATGAGTAATCAGTTCACCGACGTTGAGAATCACGTGATCCGCAGGATCGAGAATGACGCGGGTGACAGGGCGACCCAAAGCTTGCTCAATCCGCTGCTGCTTGATGGCACGGGTGCTGCGTCCCTGTAGTTCTTGCGCCTTCTCTTGCAAGGTTTGCCAGAAATTGCTTAAGTTCTCTTGTGCTAGAGCGGTGCGATCGCGCAGTTGCGATCGTCCCTCCAGCCAAGCATCATCAGCACTGGAACGTACTGCATCGGCTGGCGCTAACCCTACTGCATTTAGCAAGTCAGTCTCTTTGCCATACGTTTGAGCATCATGGATAACCGAGTCGGTCACGATCTGTCCGGGGGCAGCAATGATGAACCCATCTGCTGTCTGTACTGGGCGTGATACTCGACGACCACTCGCCTGGTCAACCGCGCTACGGGCTGCCATCCCACTCATTGATTGACGGATTGTTTCTGCTGCACTTTGAGTGGCGCTTTGGATGCGATCGCTGACCATTGCTGCCGTCTGCTGTACGTTGCGGCTAAGCGGTTCCGTAACGCTGCCGCCAGTCGCAACGTAGAGGGCGTTGAGCAGTCCTAGCTGTTCCGCACGTTCAACCAGATCTAGTGTCACTTCTTGCCCCTGCAATGCCAGGATGGTGTTCTCTGGGGTGAAAAGGTCTCGCTCTGTACGGCGACCAACTACAAACAACCGTTGCTCTGCCGGAGCAACGAGCGTGTTAGTCAAGGCTGCTGTGGCATCGCGATCGAAGTCTTGGAACTTGCCTCCAACCGCTTGCAGCCTGCCGTTTGCAGCTTCACCCGCTGTTTGTAGAGTCGTGCTGGTAGCCTGTCCAGCCTCCTGAAGCCGCAGAGTGGCGACCGCAGCCGAGTCTTGCAGTTTGTGGTTTGCAGCGTCTGCCGTTTCCTGCAATTTACGGCTTGCGGTGTCAGCCGATTCTTGCAGCCTGCCACCAACGGCTTGAGCGCCGCCCTTAATGCCACCCACTTGCTCACGCATCAAGTCAGCAGTTTCTGGTGGTACAAAAGCGACATCGCGTCCGATCTTTAGCGTTTTTGGGGCGGGCACAAACGATCGCCCAGAGTACACGTCGGAGAATAAACCGCCAGAGGACTCGTAGCCAGCAACCGCGCCAGAGCGGTTGTCAAAGAATAAATCGACTAACGTACCCAAATCGAGACCATCTGTGGTCAGAATCTTAGTGCCTTTGAGTACGTTGTCGTGCCGCAAGATTGCTTTAATTTCAGGATGCTTGTGCGCTTCAGAAACGGATTCTTTGGAGCTAACCACGACAGCATCCGCACCGATCGCCAATACTTCCTCTAATGGAATCACTCTGGCATCACGAAAGATGCCTTTTTCTTGCACTAAGAAACCCAGGATTTGATTACGATCCTGATCAAAAATCAAGTCTTGGATACGTTCAATTTTCAAACCTGTGTCGTAAGTTACTACGACCTTACCGATCACATCGCTGCCTTTACGCATGGCTGTTATTCCTTATGACTCCTGATAACAATTTGTTCATCAACGCTTCGCTTCAACGCTCGTGGTGAGCCATTACGTGTTCATTGGTCACTTGACTTTGAAGCGGACTGTAGCGATCATCGCGACCAAAACCGGGAACCACATTCACCACGCCAATGTATTCAAGCGCAACACCTGCGATGGCAGCGATGATAATGAACGCTGCAACGTTTTCACCAGCATGAGACTGCTTTCCAACAAGCCTGGGCATCATTTCTCCTCTAGTTCTCTAGTAATTTGATTGTTTGCATTGCCTGAACTAAACCTAACTTCACAGTAGAAAACAAAGCTGTGGCGTTCCCCTATCAAGCGACGTATCTTTGGCTACTTTTAAGTCTGTAGAGAGATGGAGATCAGGGATTGTTCAAGGCAGGACGATTTTGCTGTTGAGTTAACAATCGCGATCGCCCCCGCGATAGACTGCGCCGACTGTATGATCTGCCTGGATCTCAATCACAAGATCGGCATAGCCAGGATGAGTGACTAACGGTTTGATGAATAATTCGGGGTGCAGCGCTTTCCAAAAATACTCGACGAAGGTATCAATTTCGGCATCGCTCATGCCCGGTTGACCGGTTGCCCGCATTTGCTGTTCTGCCTGTTTGCGCCACTGCTGGCTGAGGCGGTAATCCACTGGATGCAGCACAATCAAACTGTCCAACCGCTCCCAAAGGGGCAGGTAGTCGTGTAATTTGGCGTTCATGTCGCGGGCAAAAGTGCGATCGGCGGCAGTAACAATCGGTGCAATTGCCGCATCAAAGACTGTTGGGTTGATTGGACGAACGCCCACAAACCAACCCTCAAACAGCACAAGATCCACGTTGGCGACCAGCTTTGGCTCAGTGCGATCGCCCATGCCGTTGTGCAGCGCTTTGTCAAAACGGGGGATTGCGATCGATTTGTCAGCGATTGGCTGTCGTAACCAATCAAGCGTCTGAAGACCCAGATCAAGATCGTGAGTTCCCGGTGGCCCGCGCCATCGCAACCGAGGATCTTCGTCTTGCAGACGCAAGCGATCGCGGTACGTCTTATAGAGATCATCCAACGAAAAGCTGAGGGTTTTGTAGCCCAGGGTTTGCAGAATCAGCGTCAGAATGACTCCCAGTGTGGTTTTACCCGTCCCCTGTCCGCCCAAAATGCCCTGAATCCGGGGACGATCGTGTGTCTGATGCTGTGCCAGCCAAAGTGCCAAAGGTAGCCACAAATTCCAGAGAGTATCGAGCCAAGGGACGGAGGCAGTCAGATGATCCTGGCAAAACTGTTCGATTGTTGGGTAAACAGACTGAAGCAAGCGCGAGCGCTCTCGTAGATCTCTACTCACTGTTGCTGGCGTAATGCCAAAGGCGATCGCCCGCGACGTGTCCTGCAACGCCAGAGCTTCTAACTGCCGCCATACCGCTACTGGCAGCGGCTCTCCTGCCGCCAAACGCGCCAGCCACTCAGCTAATGGACGATTAGACATATGCAGCCAGAAACCATACGCAAGCTTAGCGCTAACTACTGCCGGACAGACAGCGTATAGTCCCGTCGTATGCCGGGTGCCGACGTACCCACCCAAATTTTGTAGGTGCCAGCTTGCCAGTCAGCATCGGCAAGGCTGGCATCCTTCCCGCTCATTTTGGCGTTGTCGCTACAGCGAATCTCCCGTTCGCCTTGAACAACGAGCGTCGTGTCACCGCCACTGGTGACACGCAGCCTCAAATTAGGGACGTTTTGCTGCAAGACTAAGATGTGATCAGGAGTGGGATCGCCAAAACCAAGGCATTTATTGTTATGGCGATCGCGGTTGCTGACGATCGCAGGCAGAGACGTAGAACCGCCCGTAGAGCCTGTTAGAGTGCCTGACTGCTTGCCAGCGCCTAGTGTCAGGCTACCAAAGTTAGACTGCGCCAAGGCGGGCAATGCGCCTAGAACGACTAGTGAAAGAAGCAAACCACCCCACTGCAAGCGACTTGTCATCACTCTCCTCCCCTCTCCGTAACGGCTTTTTATGTGAAGCGACGCGATGCGTTCGGTTTGCGATCGTCTATGCACTCATGCCACCATCATCGCCTACACGCCCTACGATTGTGGGAACTAGGTATTGCTGCATATGGGATAAATCACTCTCATGCTTAACCTTCCTCCACACATCCAGGTACGCTAAAATTCTAAAACTCCTGGAGCAGTCATCATGAACGACAGCGACTTAGAAAGCCGTCTGACTGAAGTGGAACAGAGGCAGCAACGTCAGGATCAAGTGGTTGCCCAGATTCACGAAATTTTGCTATTGCTGGCTCAACGTCAACAGCAGACCGAGCAAACCCTAGATCGAACCGCCGCACAGCAGGAAACAAATACGAGGGCGATCGCTGACTTACAGACGATGCTGCGCGATCAATACCGGGGTAACGGGCAATCTGACCGCTAATGGGCGGGTTCAGAACAAATGCCTTTCACCTCCTTGCAGCCATCACTTTTGGCACAAACTGGTCATGGTCTACTGGATGCTGAAGTTCTACCGCTTGAGTGCGCGAACTAAAGAGACTAGACGCAAACTGGTAGAGAAATAGTTCCCCTTCACTGATCGCCGCATGGTTTCTGTCGTATCTCTGGTTAAGGCTCTGCTTGATTGGTTCTGGTTGGCGATCGCGACCTGCATCACCCATCTCGTTTCGACGAAGAGCGATCGCACACTTGCAAGCAACACCAGCAAGGGCAGACGCTTACTCAATCTAGAGACACTCAACATCAGGGTGAGGGCACTTCCCGCCATCACAGTCGGGCTGGCACTTGTCATCTTCTTATCAAGCTGTCAGTCTGGTCAGCTTCGCACTCAAGCAGCGCAAGGTAGTCAGCTCGTACTCGGCACCCTCACTGACCCCAACACCTTCAACTTTGCGAACAAAAACACCTTTCCCAGCATTTTTCTCTTCACTTATGAGTGTTTGACTCAGGAAAATGGGGTGACTGGGGCGATCGAGCCTGCCTTAGCAGAGTCCTGGCAGTTTTCAGACGACAACAAGCGGGTGGTTTTTAAGCTACGTCCTGGCTTGAAGTGGTCTGATGGGGCACCACTCACCGCTGATGATGTCGTGTTTACGTACCGGGACGTGATCGCAAACCCAGAGGTGCCAACCGATGCCAAAGAAGGCATTCAAATTGGGGTGAACAAAGCCTATCCTGACGTGCGTAAGCTCGACGATTTGCGCGTCGAGTTCATTTTGCCAGAACCCTTTGCGCCCTTGCTCAACGCGATCGCGGGTCCTGATGGCATTGTGATCTTGCCCAAACACGCGCTGGAAGAGACGCTGAAAACCAAAGGAGCAGATGGCAACCTCAAGTTTCTCTCGACGTGGGGGACGGATACCGACCCGACGAAGATTGTGGTGAACGGACCTTATGTGATGGAGCGCTATATCGCTGGGCAACGGCTCGTCTTTCGCCGCAATCCTTACTACTGGCGCAAAGATGCCCAAGGGACGCAACTGCCCTACATTGATCGTATCATCTGGCAAATTGTCGAGAATTTAGATACACAACTGCTCAAGTTTCGCTCTGGCGACATGGATGTCCTGGGCGATGTGCGACCGTTGCGATCGGAGTACGTGCCCCTGCTCAAGCGTGAGGAGAAACGCGGCGGCTTTACCATTCATGATGGTGGCCCGTGGTCGGGAACCCTTTATCTCACCTTCAACCTGAACAAAGCCAAGGATAAAAACGGCAAGCCCCTCGTAGACCCAATCAAATCACGCTGGTTTAACACCCTGGCATTCCGACAGGCGATCGCGTATGGTATCGATCGTCAGCGCATCAACAACAACCTCTTTCGAGGCTTGGGCGTGATCCAAAATTCGCCGATTTCGGTGCAAAGCCCGTTCTTTCTCAAAGACGGACTCAAGGCTTATGACCATGACCTTGAAAAAGCCAAAACCTTACTGAAGCAGGCAGGCTTTAAGTACAACGCCCAAGGGCAATTGTTTGATGCAGAGGGTCATCGCGTCCGCTTTAGCCTGATGACAAATGCCAATAATCTTGTCCGGGTGGCGATCGGTGCCCAGGTGCAGCAAGACCTCAGCAAAATCGGCATCCAGGTTGACTACACGCCCATCAACTTTAATGTGCTGATCGAAAAGGTCAACAATTCGCGTGATTGGGATGCCCACATGATTGGCTTTACAGGCGGCATTGAGCCAAATGCTGCCTCAAATTTGTGGGTCAGCAGCGGTGCCTCCCACGGTTTCAATCTCAAACAGCAGCCAGGACAACCGCCCATTCAAGGTTGGGAACCGAATGACTGGGAAACCACGATCGATCGCCTCTTCGTCAGTGGCGCACGTGAGCTAGACGAAACGAAACGCAAAGCCATCTACGCCGAATTCCAACGCCTTGTTCAGGAACAGCTTCCCGTCATCCATCTCGTGAACGATCGTGCTTTGATAGCCGTTCGCGATCGGGTGGAAGGGCTGAAGTACACAGGTTTACCCAGTTGGGGACTGTGGAATATTCAAGAACTTAGAATAAAGGATAAAGGATGAAGGCTAAAAGCTAAAAGCAACACATCCCTGATCCCTTACCCCTTATGCTTCCACCCGTGACCCAACCCGACCATCTCAAGCATCTCCTTAACGCCGTTGCTGCGGGTGAACTCACTCCAGACATTGCGTTCGGCAAACTAAAAAACCTGAATTTTGAAACGGTTGACGACTTTGCTCGTATCGACCACCATCGCGCGCTCCGCACTGGCTTTCCTGAATTTATTTGGGGACTGGGTAAAACCCCGGATCAGATTGCTCAAATTATGGAGGTGATGCGCGATCGTGCCGCTGTCGTGATGGCAACCCGCATTGAGCCAGACGTGTATGCCCAACTGAAGGAAAAAGTATCGGACGTAGAGTACTACGCAACGGCGCGCATTTGTGCGTTGATGAGAAGGCAGGAGGCAGAACCTTCCGGGGCAGAGGCTCAACTCTACACCCCACACCGTTCGGCTGAGCGCTCACGCCGAAGCCCCACACCCCACATCCCACACCCCACACTCCGCCCCGGCACCATCAGTATTCTCTCCGCAGGCACTGCCGATCTTCCCGTTGCCGAAGAAGCTGCTGTTACCGCTGATCTGTGTGGTTTTAAGGTCAACCGGCTCTGGGATGTGGGTGTATCCGGCATTCATCGACTGCTCGAAAACCGCTGGGCGATCGTCGAAGCTGATGTGCTTATTGTCGTCGCTGGGATGGAGGGTGCCTTGCCAAGTGTTGTTGCTGGACTGGCAGATTGCCCCGTCATTGCTGTGCCGACCAGCGTTGGCTACGGAGCGAGCTTCAACGGCTTAGCGCCTCTACTCACGATGCTTAACTCCTGCGCTGCTGGAGTCGGAGTTGTAAACATTGACAATGGCTTTGGTGCCGCTATTTTGGCAGGGCAAATTTTGCGAACCGCGAACAGGCTGAAAGAAAGGCTAAAGGATCAGTAAACACCCTTTTTATCGTTCTAGCCCTTCTCACTCTTCTTTCCAGGTCACCTGTACGAAGTGCGCGGGACGACCGATAGCATCACTGCCAGCAACGCTGCGATCGATTGCTAGATTGAAGGGAATAGCGATGTTGCATGAACGAAGCAAGTCAGCATCCTGACTTAAGTGAGGATCTGGTTGCTGCACTGGCGCAAAAAGCCGATCGACCAGATCGGTTTCCCACGTGTCCTAAGGCTGCTGATTAGAGGTAGCGTGTGTCACGACTGCACAGCTCCAGATTAGAACTGCTGACTAAAAGTGTGTCTCCACTCTAGCGCTTGTCATAACGTGGACTTGAGTCGTTGTGGAGCTTGCCAGCAACCGTTAGGCAGGTTTATTTGCTGCTACCGTTGTACCAACCGCTCTAGACACTTCAACGCCATTTTCTTCAAGAATGACGATCGGATCAGACCCTCCGTTCATTTCAATGCGCTTGACCAGCACCTGCCCGTTTGAAAGCCGTTGCCCCACCCGGACGTAGCGGCTCGTTTCTTCGTTGGGCGCTTTGACAATCGCCTGAGCCACCCCACCCACCATCACAACACCGCTCACTTCAACAGCATTGGCTAAGTTTGCGGTCGGCAACGGTGGCAACGTTTTAATGACTGGAACGCTGGAGTTTCCCGGCGGTAGAGGCGTTTTGGGATTAAAAGCAGTGGTGCTTGGACTTGTTGGTCTACGGGTTGGGATTTGGGGCGTTGGTGGCAATTGACGGACAGTAGGCACGTTCTGACTATTGGCAGCAGTGCGAGGCTGTTGTAGTTTCGGCGGCAGTCCCGCAAAGGGATCTTTCCCCTTCTGACCATCAATGCTTGCCTGCACTTGCTTTGCTCGCTCGTCACCGTTGGTTGATTGAATTAAGCCTGGAATGGTGTCGCCAGCAGGTGGCTTTTGGGCAACCAGTGGAGCCGCTTTAGCACCAAAGGGCTGGCTGGTGGCGGGTTTTGTAGCTGTGACAGGCGCAACGGGCGATGGGGAGGTAGCAACATCGCCGCCCGAATCAGAAGCGCAACTGGCGATGGTCAGCGCGATCGCTCCGGCAAATCCAACAAACACAAGTTTACGCATGAATCTCTCCCCAAACGCTGTCCTTACACGATAGCCCTAAAAAGCATAGTGGTGTCATTAATTTCGTGGAGTGGTAACAGCAAGGCTCTGGTGAAATATCTGTGGTAAGCGGTCAAGCTAAAGTAGTTATAGGTTCCCTTTCCTCCAAAAGCATTCTGATCAAATGCTCTGACTGCACGCCTTGAACCATCACTTCAACGCTTTGGGAAAAGGGTACTTTAAACTCCACTTCATCTCTAACAATTTGGTCTGAGCCGAAGCGTTACAAGCGTTGAAGACCCTGTGCTAAACCACAACAAACATTGGTTAGAAAATTGAGATCTAACGTTTCCAGACGATCGCTGCGTTTGTGATAGTGCGGATTGCGAAGAAAGGAGGTGTCCGTGACCATCAACGCACGATAGCCCTTGTCCCAAAAGACGGCATGATCGCTCCGTCGGGTATCGGGCACGATGAGACCTCGGTTACCAGCAGGCAACCATTCGCACAGTGCGTCACACGATCGCAAATGATGGCTTAGACGCATCAAATCAGGAATGGTTTTCAGGTTGCCAATCAGCGCAATGAAATTTCCCTGATTTGGGTAAAAGCGCTGCAATCCGGTTGGATAGCGTTGGGAGTTAGGTGTCTGATCACAGTAGCCCAACATTTCTAGAGACAGCATGAGTCGCAGCGGTTCTTGCTGGAGCGAGTTGGCATAATGGGTGCTGCCTGCGCGATCGTAACTCGTCTCCTCCAGGTCAAACGCAACCAGGCGAACAGGATAGCGTGCAGGTTCAGCAGTAAACAGCCGAGCCATTTCTAACAGCACAGCAACGCCAGTCGCATTGTCATCCGCTCCCGGTGAACCCGGAAACGCATCGTAGTGAGCGCCAATGAGAATGGGCGGCTTTGACGATCGTCGGTTCGTCTTATCTTGCGCGGGCAGATTCAAGATCAAGTTCTGAAATTCTGTCCCTTGCACCTGAAACGCATGGGTTTCCACAATCCCCCACTGCGCTAACTGAGAGCGAATGTATTCACGAACAAAGAAATGCCCCGCTGTTGCCAGGTAAGGGTCGCGATCGCGGGCAACCTGGATGAGGTGCGCGTAGAGCCGTTCTCTGAGCCTCAACAGTGCTTCAATTTTGGTCACTTTCAACGTCCAAACCCAGCACGAAGCGGGTTGCTTGTCGTTAAATCGATCGTGTCACCCCAGCCCGACCAACTTAGTGCTCAGTTCCCACAGCCGCTCCGCTTTTTCATCATCGCGTGCCTGGGGGGACACTTTTTGCACAAACGATTTGCCCTCTTTCTTCTGACGATTGCCCCAACTCCAGTAAGATCCCGACTGGCTGTAATCTGGATCAGCGACCACCATCGCCACTCGTTCACCCGACAAGGCTTGAGACACATAGCCGCCCGTAATATTCTTCTGGAACCACGGAAAGAGTTTCTGGAACAGCGGGTAGTGGTTGCGGAAGAGCGGCGTATCTGCCACGCAGCCGGGATAGAGCGAACTAAAGGTAATGCCCGTTGAGTCGTGATAGCGCCGATGCAGCTCGCGCATGGTCAACACGTTACAAACTTTGCTGTCTTTGTACGCTTTCACAGGTTCAAATTTCTTGCCGTCAATCATGGCGATCGGCGCTTTAAACCCATCTGCAAAGCCTTTCAGGTCACCCAAATCGGGACGCGGTGGAATCTTGCCGCCCAGTTCATCCGGGTTGTGCGTTACGGTGCCCAAAATGATGAGTCGTGCAGCCCCAGACGCAGCGTGCTTGAGATCTTCCAGCAACAGGTTCGCCAAAAGAAAATGTCCCAAATGATTGGTGGCAACAGTCAACTCAAAGCCTTCAGGACTGCGTAACGGCTCTTTGATCAACGGCAGATAGATCGCGGCATTGCAGACCAGGGCATCGAGCGATCGCCCCGTTTCTCTAAATTTGGTGACAAACTGCCGCACACTCTCTAGCGAGGCAATATCGATATGCATGATTGAGTAGCTATCTTTCGGCATTGCTACGGTTTGCGCGACCTGTTCTGCTTTTGCCAAATCGCGACACGCCATGACAACATGCCAATCTTCGCGCTGGGCAAGGGCTTTTGCAGCGTACAACCCTACCCCCGACGATGCGCCCGTGATTACGACTGTTCGCTTTCGATCTTCTGTCATTTTTTTCAGACTCCGTTGCCCTACTGACTGTCTTTAGGATCTCACATTGTTGACAACTGGAACGAATTTGGCGGGAATGGGGAGTGGGGAGTAGAGAGTAGGGTAGAGGCAAAAGTTTTGAGTTTCGAGTTTTGAGTTTTGAGGTTTCCACAGCCACCAGTGACCAGTGAGACAGTGTAGTTTCTCCTCTGCCGCCATTGCTTCCCCGTTGCCCTTACTTCCCCTGCTTTCCCGCTGTCCTTACTTCCCCTGCCTCCTCACTCCTCTCCCCTCACTCCTCTCCCCTCACTCCTCTCCCCATGCACCCCACCAAATTCGCGATCGCCCTTGCCCTCCTGTCTGCCCCGACTGGGCTTTTGTTGCCGACCCATCAAGCTCTGGTGCTACCTGCCGTTGCTCAAACCGCGAAAGCACAACAAGTAGAAGCCGATCGCCTGCTTGAACAGGGGCTGAGTCAATTTCAGACGGGAGGGATTGAAGCCGCGTTTCAGTCCTGGCAGCAGGCGTTGGCAATTTATCGATCGCTAAAGGATTGGCTGGGCGAAGGGAAAGCGTTGGGCAATTTGGGCATCGCGTATCGGATTTTGGGTGACTTTGACCAGGCGATCGCCTCTCAACAGCAATATTTGGCGATCGCGCGGGAACTCAAAGACCGCGAGAGCGAAGGCATGGCGATCGGCAATCTGGGCAATCTTTACTATTTGCAGGGGCAGTTTGACAAGGCGATCGATTATCAGCAGCAATGGCTGGCGATCGCGCGCGAAACGAAGGATCGGCAAAGCGAAGGCAAAGCGCTCGGCAATTTGGGCAACATTTACGAATCGATGGGTGACTATGCCAAGACTATCGACTACACCCAGCAATGGCTAGCGATCGCGCGGGAAACGAAGGATCGGCAAAGCGAAGGTAAAGCGCTCGGCAATTTGGGCGTTGTGTCTCACTCATCGGGCGACTATGCCAACGCGCTCAGCTATGGGCAGCAGCAATTGGCGATCGCGCAGTCCATCAAAGATCGCCAAACGGAAGGCGCAGCGCTGGGCAACCTGGGCAACGCCTACTATGCACTGGGCGAGTATGAGAAAGCGATCGGCTACGAGCAGCAGCTTTTGACCATTGCACGAGACATGAAGGATATTCAGAGTGAAGCCGCAGCGCTGGGCAATTTGGGCAACGTGTATCTGGCGCTGGGGCAGTACGACAAAGCGGTAGACTACCATCAACAGCAGCTAGACATTGTGCGGCGACTCAAAAACCGTCAGAGTGAGGCGATCGCGCTCGGCAATTTAAGTACGGCGTACTTTTTCTTAGGTGCGTATGCCAGGACGGTTGACTACGGACAGCAGGCGCTCGCGATCGCCCAACAGCTTGGCGATCGCCAGAACGAGAGTAAAATGCTGGGCAATTTGGGCAATGCCTACCTGATCATGGGTGACACCGCTAAAGCAATTGATCACCATCAGCAACAGTTGGCGATCGCCCGCACCATCAAGGCTCGTCAAAGTGAAGGAGCCGCGCTGAATAATTTGGGCTACGCCTTGCTGCGAGCGGGCAACCTGGCAGACGCAGAGCGCACTCTTTTCGCTGGCATTCAGCTTTGGGAATCGCTGCGGGCAGGCTTAGGTAGCGACGATATCAGCAAAGTATCCCTCTTTGACGAACAAGCCCGCACCTATCGCACCTTACAAGAAGTGCTGATTGCTGAGAAGAAACCCGATGCCGCGCTAGAGATCGCTGAACGCGGTCGTGCCCGCGCGTTTGTAGAGCTTCTGGCACAGCGATTGACAACAACACCAGGTAACAGGCAGACTGGGACGCGATCGCAGCCATCAAACACCGTGCCTACCGCCAGTCCATCTATTGCCGCCATCCAGCGGATTGCCAAAGACCAAAAGGCAACACTCGTCCAATATGCCATCATCTACAGCGACGTTAACAGTGAAGGCAGGCAGCGTCCCAGAGAAGCCGAACTGTACATTTGGGTCATCAAACCAACTGGAGCCGTCACCTTTCGCCAAGCCGATCTCAAACCCCTTTGGCAGCAGCAAAATACCTCTCTAAGAAGCCTTGTTGCTAGTAGCCGTGAAGCCATTGGCGTGAGAAGTCGATCGGTTAGCCGCGATCGCGTTGCCCCTTCCACCCAAACCAAACCACTGCAACAGCTTCATCAACTGCTTATTCAGCCGATCGCCGACCTGCTACCAACTGACCCCACTCAGCGCCTCGTCTTTATTCCCCAGGGCGCACTGTTTCTGGTGCCTTTTCCTGCCCTTCAAGATGCTCAAGGCAAATACTTGATTGAGCAGCACACGCTTCAAACAGCACCCTCGATTCAAGTTTTGGGGCAGGTTGCAGCGTTACGGGCAGAGAGGGGTGAGAAGAGAGAGGAGAGAGGAGAGAGGGGTAGCACGTCTACGTCCGCTCTCGTTGCCGGCAATCCAACGATGCCTCGTGTGCCACCTGCGCCTGGGGAGCCGCCAGAACCATTAGCGCCACTGCCTGGAGCCGAGAAAGAAGCAGTCGCGATCGCCCCCCTGCTTCAGACGCAAGCCATCACAGGAAAACAAGCAACAAAAGCAGCGATCGTACAAAAAATGTCCCGCGCCCGCATTATCCACCTGGCAACGCATGGCTTGCTGGATGAACAACGCGGCTTGGGCAGTGCTTTAGCGTTTGCGCCTGATGTCATCACGTCTAAAAACAACAGCCTCATTGGAAAGCGCGATCGGGCTGGCGATCGCGCTACTAACGGCTTACTCACAGCTGCCGAGATCCTCAACCTACCGCTCAATGCCGATCTCGTTGTCCTGAGCGCCTGTGATACCGGACGAGGACGCATCACCGGAGACGGCGTGATTGGTCTATCGCGATCGTTTCTTGCCGCTGGTGTCTCTAGCCTGGTCGTTTCGCTCTGGGCAATCCCCGATGCACCTACCGCCGCACTCATGACCCAGTTCTACCGCAACCTGCAACACACCAATGACAAAGCTCAGGCATTGCGACAAGCCATGCTCACAACCATGAAAACCCATCCCAACCCGCAAGACTGGGCAGCATTTACCTTGATTGGAGAAGCGGAGTGATGGATGGGGAGGAAGGGGTGTCAGGAGTCAGAAGTCAGCTTCAACTCAAAACTCAAAACTCCTCACTTCTCCTCAATTGCTTGCTCCCACTGCCGACCCAGATACAATGGTGAACAGACCTACGGACAAACGCGAACCCATGACGGCTCCTTCGGAACTAGAGACAGCAACCCAGCAGGATTTCGCCCTTGATGCCAGTCATGCGGACTCCCTGAATTTGAGCGCGACAGCCGCAAGCACCGATATTGTTGAAGAAGACCTGCTCGACGATGTGGAAATGTCGCTGTTCGACCATCTGGAAGAACTGCGGCAACGGATTTTTTACGCGCTGATTGCTGTGGCGGTAGGCGTTGTAGGCTGCTTCTTTTTTGTCAAGCAGATTGTGCAACTGCTCGAAGTGCCGGCAGGCGCGGTCAAGTTTCTTCAGCTTGCGCCAGGAGAATATTTTTTCGTTTCGATGAAAGTGGCGGCTTACAGCGGCATTTTGTTGGCAAGCCCGGTGATTTTGTATCAAATCATTGCCTTTGTGTTGCCAGGACTAACCCGCAGCGAACGCAAACTGCTGGCACCGATCGTCTTTGGCTCTAGCTTCCTGTTTGTCGGCGGCTTGGGGTTTGCATACATTGCCCTGATTCCCGCTGCTCTCAACTTTTTCATCTCCTATGGCGCGGATGTGGTGGAGCAACTCTGGTCGATCGATCGCTACTTTGAGTTTGTCCTGCTGCTCATGTTCAGCACCGGACTCGCGTTCCAAATCCCCATCATCCAAATGCTCCTCGGTCTGCTGGGCATCGTTTCGTCTAAGCAAATGCTTTCCGGCTGGCGCTATGTCTTTCTCGGTGCCGCTGTCCTCGGTGCCGTCCTTACGCCTTCTACCGATCCCCTCACTCAAAGCCTTCTCGGTGGAGCCGTGGTTGGACTGTATTTTGGCGGTATTGGTCTGGTGAAATTATTAGGAAAGTAATGCTCGACAGGCAATGAAAACGATCGTACTTTCTGTGATGGCAATATAACAGGTTGCAAGTGAATGCAATAGTAAAATCTAAACATCGGTATTTGTTTGAGTAGTTCTTATGTCTTGATAAGAGGCTTGACGTTACTAAAAAGCGTTTAGAGGAGCAGTTGATCGTTTGAAGTAGGCAACGGTTGCTTGCCCAAAATATCTTTTTCGTAACGAATAGGAGCCAGCACAACTTGAATGCCTTTTTGTTGGCAATGTGTTGCTAGAACGTTCAGTCGTTCCTTCATCCCTTCAGGAGACTCATCACCAGAGATTGGCTCTTGGGGAAGCGATCGCAGAAATTGCCGAAAGCCTAGAAAGGCAAGTCCATACATCATCTGCTGACTCCAGATACCGCTGAAATAGCCACCATGCACGTTAACACCGCCAAAGCCAAGGCTCTGCTTAAAATACGAAAGGTTTAGCGATGCATAATCCCATAAATTTAGCGCTGCTTTCCTAAGCGCAAAACTCACGATTCCACGTGGCTGATCTTTTGCTTCCGACTCCTTCAAGCCTTCCTGGAGATCAACATAATCTGTGCAATCAAAGTAGGTAAAAACATCAGCAATTACGTCGCCTTGGGCACCAGGCATAGTTTCTGTCTGTACCTTACTATCTCTTAGCTCCTCAAGGCTGTGATGTTCACGATCGGACGCACGCACTTCCAAACATTTGAACGGTAGCTCTAATTTTCCTTCCTTCAAGTTGATAATGCCATAGTTTTCGTCTTCCATCGTATAGTTAGTACGATCATTTTCGTCGTCAAAATGTTTAGCCGTTACGTTGCCTAATCGATAACCACTAGAACGTTTTCGGGCTGGAAAGCTAAAGTAATTTGCGGTCGTTGAGGCAAGCCGTAATGCCAAATCACCTTCATTGCTAAAAACGTATGCCTCTTCGCAACGCCGTAGGGACGATCGCAAAAAGTTTGCCCTTCTCGGCATAATTGATTCGGCTGGAATGTCAGGGGCAACAAGCACTAAACGTCCTAGCGAAAACACACGGCCAATCTCGCTGGGTGGGTTCTGCGCGATCGAATTTGTGTCAAACACATCAGAAAGGATCCGAATTGTATTCGTCACAATAAAGCAGCCCATACTGTGACCAAGGAACGAAAGCTTAATTCTTCGTTCTTTACTGAGTGGCTCTTTTAGCTCTAGTTTTTCAGAAACCGCTTGGTCAAGCTGCCGAATCAGCTCGACTAAATCTAAAACACCATAATTTGTAGCGCGGTAATGATCTCGAAAATAGGTGGAAAGCCGTAAAAGAACCAGGGTGAAAACAAATGTAAAAGCCAACATTGAGGCAAACAAAATTGACGTTAGCAGCGCATTGAAATCATCTGTTTTGATCAAGAGAAAGGCTGTAATCACGCTCAGGATAAAACCACCACTAATGATGCCGCCAAGCAAGACTGGCAAAGCATTCACTGCGTCCCATAATTTTGTCTGAAATGAACTATTGCTCGATTGGTCACCTGTTGGCTTTTCAGAGGGCCAAAGATAGCCTAGAAAGACAGAGGTTTGTGGCTTACAAATAGTTGCGGCATGGTTGTGAATTTTTTGATACCGCTGTTGAGCATCCGATCGCTGAGTACCATAGCCGTGAATTGAAATGACCACCTGCGGCTCGCTGCTAGCAATTAAATAATCAGCAATGGCTCTAATCCTGGCAACAACTAACGCATTGTCAGTTGGCAGTGGGTTATCTTCAATGTTGATGGCAGCCGTACTATTAATGTAGTAGCCAGGCACCCCGTCAGACGCGTCTGGCGCTTCAATGAGGCTAATATCAAATTGAGTAATATCAGGTTTAGAAGCATTAGATGTAGTGTGATCGGATGTCGCCATAGCCTGATCTCGCTCGAAGTTAATTAATTACAATAAAAGCATATTCAGCTTAGCAAATTGATTACTTTTGTCAGTACTTTGTCAACAATTTTTAGCGTTGGCACATAGATCATCGCTCAAGATCATTGCTTAGCTAATGGCAACGGCTAGCCGTTCCATTTTCTGAGAGTCGCGATCGTTCGCTTGTAAAAACCGCTTAAAAGAAAAAACTCGACAATCCTTACTTCTTCTCTAGAAGCAGGCATTGTCGAGTTCATACGTCAAAGGTGTAGAAACGGATCAAAACCTCCAACAGTTTATACGTCATGGTGTGGGATGAAACAGCACCTTATGGCATGGGATGGAAGAGCAGATCTGGGAAGAAGTAATTAAAGATTGCCCAGGTGGTAACTGCCACAGATGTAGAAACGACCGCGAGAACAGGTGCAGTAGAAAGGTATCGAAGGAAGAAGTTAGCCTGGTTACCTTGTTTTGCCATAATCAAGCATTGAGTTAACTGTAGAACATCCTTAGTTTACCGATAATGGCTGCTGCTGATCTCAATCATAAGAAGAATTCAAACTTAGACAATTTGTGAAGAGTGGCACACCAAGCATAGAGTTCAGATAAACGCGTGACGCAATGAGATCAAGACCGCACTGCGTCAGATGACACCGCGATCGTGGCAGGATGCCCCTCCGCAGAAAGACGATTGGTCGATCGTTCTGACGCAACCGAACCTGCGATTACCTGCGCCTCTATGAATTGCCGATATTGGCGTGCCATTAAACGCTGCACAGCAATCACAGCCGGATTAATTTCTACCCTACGCCAGTCAGGATCTTTGAGATCGTTCAGTTGTTCACTTTCAACCATTTCAACGTCCTGGGCAAGAAACTGTAAAATCAACAACCGTCGCAGCAGCACTCTTAGCGCTGGTTCCAGTGGTTTGAGTAGCCATTGCGGCAGACGCAGCCTGAAGAAAAAGAACACAAAGGAGCGACTTTCGGTGGCGCTGACGGGCAGGCGCATCATGTAGTTAGAGGAAACGGCTTGTAGCTTGCACGAGTAGTGAGGATACTGGTACTCCACCACAACGCTGCCCGTTGTTACCTGATTGGCATCTTCGCTCAGACCTAAAAACTTCGCCAATCGCCCTTTATAAGAAACCTGAAACTCTGCGGTGACGGTCGCCTCAGTTTCTTGCAAACGGGTGAGCACTGGATCGAACCAGCCCTGCTGATGTTCGTGCAAAAAACCATGAAATAAATCCACCGAGTTTTCATTACAAAAGGAGAAATGCGCCTGGAAGTGAGCTGTACTAGGCACCATTAACCAATCAGGGTTGTCAAATTCAGGGATGTTGGGCAGCGCTTTCGTCTCGGCAAGGGCACGATCGCCTGGAAAAACCCAGATGAGATTATATTTTTCCTGCACTGGATACGGCTGGACTTGAGCACAAGGCAGCTTTTGATCGGCTGGCAAGTAGGGAATCTTGACGCAGTGCCCCTCACTATTAAACTCCCAGCCGTGATAGCGACAGGCAAGCAAGCGACCATGCACTTTACCTTTGTGCAGCTCCACCCCTTTGTGCGGACACGCATCTTCCAGCGCGTGAAGCTGTCCAAAGGCATCACGGTAGATCGCGATCGCCTGTTGCCAAACCATCACAGGCATTACCTCACCCGGCTTGAGTTGGTCAGCCCAGCCCACGGCGTACCAATAATTGCCGTTGATGCCCACCTCATGCACGTCCACCTTGAGCATCTGGCTGTGTAAATCTGTCGCTAATTCCATGCTGCTTCCCTGTTCGCCATGTTGCAATTCGTTCTAACCATACTGTGAACTTCGGCGAGAGCATCGATCCTCAGAAAGAGACTTTAGGCGCTTTCCAGAAAAGATGTTATCCTTCGACTCCGCTCAGGGTGCAAGCTGGCTGAGCGAAGCCGTTGGAGTAGCCTGCCCGTAGGGCATAGATAGTCGGTATTTTGTTTCCTAGAAATCTCCTTAGTCCTCGATCGAGCGTGGGATTGATTGCAAGCAAGCCATACCTTCGTCAACGCTCGGCGCGATCGTGAACGGCGCAAATTTTGTCTTGTGCCTGGTTGGCGCTTCGTCGGCGCTTAGGGTGCCAATCACAAAACAACCATTGCCGTCTTATGTCACGCTAGCGCTAAACAAATTCACTCTCTGGCAAAAAGCCGTAGCACAAAGCTACTGGAGAATCTGGGGTGCCATTCATGGCACATTCTATGCGCCCACAGTGCACACAGTCTGATTGTGTGGGCAAAATGAGTTCAACCGCTGGATACACGCTGATCCCCTGGTTGATAAAGCCCTGTGCCTCTAAATCTGAAATCGTGCTGCAAATTAAAATTGCCTGACGAATGCCCAACGCTTCCCGCTGGTAATTAATTTGCCGCAACGTCTCTCCAAAACTTTGCGCGTCGGGTTTGATCAAAACCAGCACCTTTTGCGCCCGACTGATGAAACAGTTGGGGTTGTCTTGTTCAAAAAAGTCTTTGTACTGGAGCGTGAAGGTGCCATCGGGAAAGCGCAAGGTGCGAATCTGGCGCAGAAACGGCATGGTGAAATTGCCACTGACGTCGATCGCGTACCACCAGGATTTGTGCCATGCATCATAGGGCAAGTGCAGAATTTCCTCAACCTGCTCTGAGCGAAACCCTGCTTCGGCAAGGAGAGAAACCGTCAGCGACAGTGGCAGATTGCTGCCTAATGTCTGCATATCAGATTCATGCTGCGTCAACCTCGCCAGTTCCCGACTTTCGAGCGTGCGGTTATTGCTCGTGACCGAAAGGTCAACCCGCTCTCCAGGAGCCAAGAGTCTGCACCGCATGGACTCAAACTGCACGATGCCATCAGCCGTTTGCTGATTACCTGTAGGCACACCCACTTGAGTGGAGACCGTGTGAATATGCTGCCCTTTTGCCAACGTCGGAATGCAATTTTCGAGCAGCGATTGCAGCACGTGACGATCGGCGATCGCCAGCGCAATCTGGATCTGATCGTGCAGATTCGGCGTGCGGGCTGCATCACTAAGCGGATAGAACAGAGGATTCGTTGGCATTGCAACCGTTACCCATTACTACTGCCTGAATAGCGATCATTGTGGAACACTTTTAGCAAAATCGTTCTTTTGCTTGAGCTTCTCTTAAGAAATCGATAGCTTTTGCCTGCCCAATAGTAACCACCGCTACAAGGCGTTACTGCCAGACCCCAAGCTTCCCATGCTGTCGAGATTACATATAATACCAATTTAAAGCATGACGGCTATAGATCCAATCGCTGGGTAGGGGCGAGGCATTGCCTTGCCCCTACAAGATGTGTCGTCTTTTCAATTCAAATTGGTATAACGTTCCGACAGCATGTTACCCACCCCTTGGAAACGCAGCCTAAACCGCGATCAGTGCTTACCGTTTGACAGCGATCGGCAGCACTTTAATCCGTTTGACCTTCCAGGCATAGTGATTTTGCAAAAAATGACGTTGCCTGGATGTGCGATGCCATAATGGAACCACTAACTGCTTACATTCAACTAACCCGCATACGTTATGTCACAAGGACAGGGATTTGGCTTCGGTCTCGGCAAAATGAAAGAGCTGACGGAAGCCTTCAAGAAAGCGCAACAGGTTCAAGAAGGAGCCAGACGGCTTCAAGAAGAACTGGAACAGATGGAAATTGAAGGCGAATCCGGTGGCGGGTTGGTAAAGGTCTTGCTAAGCGGCAACCAAGAACCCCTCAGCGTCACCATTTCACCTGATGTTCTCGGTGAAGGTGCAGAAGTGCTCTCAGATCTGGTGACGGCAGCTATGAAGGATGCCTACAACAAATCGACAACCACCATGCGCGAGCGGATGGAAGAACTGACTGGTGGGCTTAATCTACCAGGAATGTAGACCGTAGGCTGGCTGCATGTGAAAAGAGACTGAGACGGTGTCAGTGCTTGAGGCAATACTTTTAGAGGCAAGCACTCATCGTCTACAGTCTGGCTATGCAACAAATTGATTCATTGAGTGAGCAATATTGGCACAGGCGATGCCCTACAGACTGCTGTTTGTTTGTCTTGGTAATATTTGTCGTTCTCCCTCGGCAGAAAATATTATGAACCATCTGATTGCTCAAGCCAATTTGGGCGATCGCATTGTTTGCGATTCAGCAGGCACGGCGGGTTATCACATTGGTAGTCCGCCCGATCGACGGATGGCGATCGCGGCTCAGAAGCAAGGTATTGTTCTTTGTGGCAGTGCGCGACAGTTTGTGAAAGCAGATTTCGAGGCGTTCGATCGCATCCTGGCAATGGATCGAGAGAATTTGGCTAACATTTGTGCCCTTGACCCGATCAGCAAGTATCAAGATCAGGTGCAGCTCATGTGCGATTTTTGCACTCGCCATACTCTACAGGAAGTACCCGATCCCTATTACGGCGGTACAAAGGGCTTTGATCAGGTCATCGATCTCTTGTTTGATGCCTGTGAAGGTTTGTTGGCTGAGGTGACGAAAGAACTGGCGATGAGCAAATAGCAGGTAGCGATCAGCGGTCAGCTTGTTCAATCCCCTACTTGGCTGCATTGAGCATAGCCTTTAGCCGTCAGCCATCAATAGAAAGACGCTAGTCCGGCTCTTTATGGTCATCATTGCGGTTACTAAGGATGTGGATTAAATAAAACCGACACATTGTTCGTAGGTAGGAGGGCACAGCCGTGCGCCCCTACGGAAAACGCCGAGGTTATTAAATTCTTGTTCCTTAGCCAATTAGCTTCAGGTTGAAGGCTACACCTGTAGAGCCTCAGAACCTGCGTTTAATTGACCGCTGATCGCTAAAAACTACTTATAACGCTTCGATCGCCTGCTTCAGATCAGCGGTCAACAGTTGAGCGCTTTGCTTCGGTGTTTTTAGATCATAAGCGGCAACGTAAAGCGGTTGCCCAATGAAAATTTTGACTCGACAGCGCCACGGAGCAAACGGTTTGCTGTAGTACAGGCGAATGGGCACCACTTTAATATCCAGACTTGGGTGGCTGGCTTCTGCCTGTAGCGCTAAGCGTGCTAGTCCGGGTTTGAGTCGCTGCACTTGCGTCTCACGAAAAATATTACCTTCAGGAAAGATCACGAGCGATTCGCTGTTTTGCAGCAAATCAACGCCGTGACGCAAGCTGGCGATCGCCGGACGACTGGTATCGATCGGAAAGCCACCTAAATGTCGAATAAACCAGCCTTGAAGACCGCGCACCTCATCGGCTGAAACCATAAAACGCAAATGACGACCCGTGATATCGTGCCCCGCTGCATAGGGAATCATCACAGCGTCCCAACGAGAGCGGTGAGTTGGGGCAAGAATCACTGGACCAGTCCGAGGTAGGTTTTCGCGTCCAAAGACCTCAACCCGTCGGAAGTAAGCGGGCACCACGAAATAGCGACCCAACGGATACACCAGGGATGCCAACCAGGATGAGCATTGAGAGGCTGCTGGCATTGCTACAGCCTTGCTGTGACTGGCTTCTCCTTTAAGCAAGTGCACGGTTAGTGAAGCGTCTGGCGCTGCCTGTTTGGAAGGAGCCTCAGTATCATCGGCGTGGAGGTGTTCTTGACAAATTTTTTGCTTGTAGCCGAGTGGACTTACCTGAAGGTCAGAATCGGTTGGCAGTTGCCCTGTAGCGTAAAACGGTCTGGTCGGATCAAGTAAGTTCATAGGGTACACAACGGCAGACGAGATGCGGAAACAACACGTTCATCTACCGTAGAGTGGTCTGGGCTAATCGTCGTCTACTTTAAGGACACTTTTTGGGGTGGCATGAGAGGAGATGAACGAAGGTAAAAGACAAAAGGCAAAACTGTTTAAGAAAGGGTGATGTCAGAAGGTGGACGGCTGCGGCGTTGGGCAAACCAGGACTGCAACTGACGGCGGCAGGGTGCTTCTAGAATACCGCCCAGGACAGAGAGTCGATGGTTAGAGCAGTCGCTGTCAGGGATATTTAGCACCGATCGCACTGCCCCTGCTTTGGGATCATCGGCTCCATAAACCAGTTGTCCAATCCGCGCCAGCACAAGCGCACCCGCACACATAGGGCAGGGTTCTAGCGTGACGTAGAGCGTGCATTGAGTAAGATGCCAGGTGCCAAGAGCGTGTCCTGCCATGCGCAATGCCAAAATTTCGGCGTGGGCAGTCGGGTCGTGGTCTCGTTCACGGCGATTTTCGGCTTCGGCGATCGCCCGTCCTGCTGCGTCAACAACCACCGCTCCAACAGGTACGTCTCCAGCGTCTCCAGCCGCTTGTGCCAGCGACATTGCTCGTTCCATCCACTGTCGATGTCGCGTGTATTCAGGATGATCGAAATCAGAAGGAAGGTGCATGGGCAATTGCGCTGCCAGTCTATAATGCTGGCTCTGCAAGCAGCGAATCTAGCTGTTTCTGCTTATCTAACTTGTAGAGGTCATCGCAACCGCCAACATGCTGCTGGTTAATAAAGATCTGCGGCACTGAGCGGCGACCATCCGCGCGGTCTGCCATTTTGGTTCTGGCAGCGTCATCGCCATCGATTTTGTATTCCGTGAAGTTGACCCCTTTCCACTGCAACAGCAATTTGGCGCGGATGCAGAAGGGGCAAGTCTGCCAGGTGTAGATTTCGACGTTCGCCTTCACTCGTTCAGGATGACGGTTCAGCAGCGAGTTGAGCGCTTTGAACATAGGTTTGTGACTCCACGCTTAATTATTTCACGATCGCAGTAAGAAACCGTCAAAAGGAGGGAAACGGCACTACTACCAGTATGCCAAGTCCAGCGAGAGCGATCGCCAACGACACAGTTAGCAGTTTGAGGTGCTGCTGCCAGGGACGTGCGACGAGTAGGGGCGACTGTGGCTTGTGCGATCGTGGCTGAGACGGCGCAACTAAAAGCAGGAGGCTACCCAGCGTCATCAAGCTACCCAGAATCGCAGCCGTTCCGGCAATCCAGGTAAACGTAAACCAGAGGATCTGGGACATAGGCTTTTAAGTGTCGCTGGAGCCACCGTAGAGACCGATGAAGAACGTCGCTCTGCGTCCTCCACGCCCCTGCGGTTTGAATCTACAGGCTTTGAGTCTAACGCCGTTAGACCAAAAAAGCCCCCGGTTTAACCAGGGGCGTACTGAAAGTCACCTGAGCCGCTCAGCCCCAGGTTAACTAAACTGCCATTTAGACATCGTACATACGGCACTCAAGCGCATCGGGGCGCTCATCGCAGTAGCGATCGAGGCTTGTTTTAGGTTGCAGTCGGCGATCGGCAGATGCAGCCTGCACTTCTTCCACTGCATCCCAGGCTGCTGCACATTCACTAGAAAGAGCGCCATTGGTGCTGCAAGCAGTGCGTGCCTGCTCCAACATGGATGGTAGCTGCTCTTCAAGGGTGGCAGCGCTGTTTGTTTCTCTAGCGTTATCAAGTAATTTAGACATTTTCCTGAGTCTCCTGTATTGGGGGTTGTGTGGCGTTAACCCGTTTGCTAGCACTGGATGTAGAGTGTGCCTCCATCCAATCTAACGCTGTTTCTAGGGTTTGGCTGTAGAGGAAACCCACGCTCACAGTGTGGGCAACCTGGCTTGCTTCTGCGGCTGAGCGCCTCACAGGAGTAGTACGCAGGTCTGTGCCAACTCAGTAAAACTTAATACGCTGAAGCAGAAAGATTGCTGTCAAGCGCGTCTCCCCCTTTTGGTAGACTTAAAGACTGAGAACAGCATTTATGAAACCGCGTAAAATCAAGCAGTTGGAGGACTTACTTCGTGGAGAACACGCTCGGTCTAGAGATTATTGAAGTGGTAGAGCAGGCTGCGATCGCCTCCGCCCGCTGGATGGGCAAAGGCGAGAAGAACATTGCTGACCAGGTTGCAGTGGAAGCCATGCGCGAACGCATGAACAAAATTCATATGCGAGGTCGCATTGTGATTGGGGAAGGTGAGCGCGATGACGCGCCCATGCTCTACATCGGCGAGGAAGTCGGTATTTGTACACAACCCAATGCAAAAGATTTTCACAATCTTGATGAGCTGATCGAGATTGACATCGCGGTAGACCCTTGCGAAGGTACTAACCTGGTCGCTTACGGACAACCTGGCTCGATGGCAGTGCTGGCAATCTCTGAGAAAGGCGGACTCTTCGCAGCACCGGACTTCTACATGAAGAAACTAGCGGCTCCCCCCGCAGCGAAAGGCAAAGTAGACATCAACAAATCAGCGACCGAAAACCTCAAGATTCTGGCTGAATGCCTGGAACAGCCGATCGAAGAACTCGTCGTCGTCGTCATGAAGCGCGATCGGCACATCGACCTGATCAAAGAAATTCGCGAGGCTGGCGCTAGAGTCTCCTTGATTAGCGATGGTGATGTGGGCGCAGCCATTTCCTGTGGCTTTGCGGGCACAAACATCCACGCGCTGATGGGCATTGGCGCGGCTCCCGAAGGGGTCATCTCTGCCGCTGCCATGCGAGCAATGGGTGGGCACTTCCAGGGACAGCTCATCTACGACCCCGAAGTTGTAAAGACGGGGCTAATTGGTGAAAGCAAACAGGCTAACATCGATCGCCTCAAGAGCATGAATATTACAGACCCCGATAAGGTCTACGATGCCCATGAGCTTGCCTCCGGCAAAACCGTCTTGTTTGCTGGCTGTGGGATTACCTCCGGCAACCTCATGGAAGGCGTACGCTTCTTCAGCGGTGGCGCTAGAACCCAGTCGTTGGTGATTTCTAATCAGTCCAACACCGCGCGGTTTGTAGACACAATCCATATGTCTGGACAGCCAAAAGTCGTGCAGTTGCATTAGGTTGTTAGTAGCTGGTTGTTAGTTGTTAGTGGCGATTTTTCTGACAACTAACAACCAATCTCTAACAACTCAAGATTCCGTTCACCATAAAAGAGCGCATTTCTAAGATGAACATTGCCGTTGTAGGGTTAAGCCACAAAACCGCCCCGGTTGACGTTCGAGAAAAACTGAGTATTCCTGAAACCTTGTACGATCGCGCGATCGCGCAGCTTTGTGCTTGCCCTCATCTTGAAGAAGTTGCCGTACTCAGCACCTGTAACCGTCTAGAAATTTATCTGGTGACCAGCGAAACCGAGCAAGGCATCCGCGAAGTCACTCAATTTTTAAGTGATCACAGCAAGCTTTTTCTGCCTCAGCTACGTCCCCATCTTTTTACGCTGTTGCATCAAGATGCCGTCATGCACTTGATGCGCGTTGCATCCGGGTTAGATAGCCTGGTGCTGGGCGAAGGTCAAATCCTGGCACAGGTCAAGCACTGCCATAAGTTAGGGCAGCAGCATCAAGGCGTTGGGCGCGTCCTCAACCAGCTCTTTAAGCAGGCGTTGACGGCGGGTAAGCGCGTCCGCACGGAAACCAGCATTGGGACGGGAGCGGTTTCGATTAGCTCCGCAGCGGTGGAGTTGGCGCAAATCAAAGTGCAAAATTTAGCTGCCTGTCGCGTGGGCATTCTGGGCGCTGGCAAAATGTCTCGCCTCCTCGTGCAGCATTTGCTGTCCAAGGGCGCTGTTAATATCTCCATTCTGAATCGATCACTCGAACGGGCGCAAGAACTGGCAAAGCTCTTTCCAGATGCAGAACTGCATCTACACCCACTGTCCGATTTACCCACTATCCTGGCAAATTCCGACATCGTGTTTACCAGCACGGCAGCGACAGAACCCCTGCTCGATCGCGCCAAGCTCGAAATGGTCTTAGACCCGGCTCAACCGTTGATGCTGTTTGACATTGCCGTCCCGCGTAACGTTCATACAGACGTGAACGAACTGCCCCACGTCCAGGCGTTTAACGTGGATGACTTGAAGGCAGTGGTGGCACAAAATCAGGAAAGCCGCCGTCAAATGGCAATGGAAGCGGAGGGGCTGCTGGATGAAGAAGTGGATACCTTTGATAGCTGGCTGCGATCGCTTGAAACCGTCTCCACCATCAGCAGTCTGCGCGAAAAAGTCGAAACCATCCGCGCTCAGGAACTTGAAAAAGCACTGTCTCGACTGGGCACGGAGTTTGCCGAAAAGCATCAGGAAGTGATTGAAGCGCTCACTCGCGGCATCGTCAACAAAATCCTGCATGACCCGATGGTACAGCTACGGGCACAGCAAGACGTTGAAGCCAGACGGCAGGCGATGCAAACACTCACCACGCTCTTCAACCTGGAACCAACATCGAAGAAGCAGTTTGGATAATGCCGTCATCACGAGGAGTCAGGAGTCAGGATTTAGGAGTCAGAAGGAATCAAGGCGTTGCTGCATACAGGGACGAATGACCCTTAGAAACAAGAATTTAATAACCTCGGCGTTTTCCGTAGGGGCGCACGGCCGTGCGCCCCTACCTACTGCTATAACGCCTGGAAATCGCCCAAAATTTTCACTTCTGTCTCCAAATTTAGCGACCAGCGTTGTTCAACCTGCTGCTGCACGTGCTGGATCAAGCGAAAAATATCGCTTGCCACCGCATTGCCACAGTTGAGAATGAAATTAGCGTGCCGCTCGGCAATTTGGGCACCTCCAATCTGGTAGCCTTTGAGTCCAGCTTGCTCAATGAGACAGCCTGCCTTGTGTCCGATTGGGTTGCGGAAGACGCTGCCGCAACTGGGTAGATGGTAAGGCTGCGTGGTGCGGCGATGCTTATAGTGCTGGTTCGTAAGGTCGGTGAGCGTCGCCGGATCGAACCCTGGCTGAAGCTGAAACGTTGCCTGTGTTACTAGCCAATTTTTTCCCTGAAGCGCTGAGGTGCGATAGCGATAGCGTAAGTCTTGCGGGGTCAGAATTTTAGTGGTGCCATCAGGAAGCAACACATGAGCATTGACCAGATAATCGGCTGTGCAGCCGCCATGAGCACCGGCATTCATGACAACGGCACCCCCCACCGTACCAGGAATGCCCACTGCCCATTCCATGCCCTGCAACCCGCGCTCAGCCATTTGCCATGCCAGCCGGGGAAGGGGTTCACCCGCACCTACAGTGACTTCTCCTGATGCCAAATTAAATTGATTCTGGCGCAGACGGCGAGTGCTGATGACCAAACCGGGCAAACCGCGATCGCTAATCAGCAAGTTTGAGCCTGCTCCCAAGAGCGTGATTGGCAAGGCGTGGGCTTGTGCCCATTCAAAGCTAGCCTGTAGTTCTGCAAACCGTTGAGGCGTAACATACCATTGAGCGGGACCACCAACTCGGAAGGAGGTATGTGCTGCTAGCGTCACGTGAGGTTTAATCAGACAGTCAGTACCCAGTAGTCGCACTGGTTGAGCAACAGCCGGTTGAGTGCTGTATTGGAGTGATTCAAAACTCAACCGGACTGTTTTAGGGATAGCCACTTGAGGGGGATCGTACGAGAGCGTCATGGTATTAATCATTTGTGACCCAGCTCGTTAGCACGAGTGGGTTTGATGGACTGAAGTCGTCGTCAGGCTAATCGCGTTAGGCGTGGTTGCACCACGCCTGCGATCGCCCCTGCTCAATAGCCTGATGAAACGCCATGACTTCGGGAATCAGTTGGTTAAGATTCCCAGCTCCCAAAAAGAGGGCAATGTCTCCTGGCATTAACAGTTCAGTCAAGCGTTGACTGACCGCTTGGAGAGAAGGTTGGTACTCTACTTGAGGATGATAGTTTGCAATTAAATTAGCAACCTGCTGACCACTGATCTTGTCTGGATTTGCTTCACCAGCACTGTAGATGTCACTGATCACTACCACATCGGCATCGCTAAACGACGTGGCAAAGTCTGCTAAGAATGTACGGGTGCGGCTATAGCGATGAGGCTGAAAAATTGCGACTAAGCGACACTTTGACGCGTGGGAGGCTCCGTTAATTTGGAGCCGAGCGGCTGCCAGCGTCGCCTGTAGTTCGCTGGGGTGGTGAGCATAATCGTCAACAAAGAGGATGTCGTTATACTCGCCGCGTCGTTCAAACCGTCGTCGTGCGCCCTCAAAGGTGGCGATCGCCTGGACGATGGTCGCAAACTCCAACTTCAGCAAGCGTCCGACCGCAACGGCTGCTAGCGCATTACTCAGGTTATGCTTGCCCAGCAGCTTGACATTCAAGCGACCCAAGATTGTACCGCGCTCCCACACTCTTGCTGTCGTACCGTCCGCGCGGCACGTCACACAATCAACCGTGTAGTCAGCGTCAGAGCTGCGATCGAGGCTATAGCTGATCGTCGGCTGAAGTTGATCGCGGACGGTTTTGCAATCAACATTGCCAATCAGTATTTGGCAACGTCCAGCAAAGGTCTTGAAGATGTCGATGACCTCATCCAGATTGCTGTAGTGATCGGGATGATCCAGCTCGATATTCGTAACGATACCGATGCTGGCTGCCATCTTCACTAGCGACCCATCCGATTCATCCGCTTCGGCAACCAGGTGAGCGCCTTGACCGAGACGAGCGTTGCCTTCCCAGGCATTGACTTCACCGCCTACCACGATCGTCGGGTCAAGCCCTGCCTGCAACAGCATGTAGCCCATCATGCTGCTGGTCGTCGTTTTGCCATGAGTGCCTGCCACGGCAATACTCTCGTACTCTTGCATCAGCCCCGCCAGCACATCAGAGCGATGGAAAATCGGACAGCCTAAATTACGTGCCGCCACGTATTCAGTGTTCGCTGGATGAATAGCAGTGGAGCAGATGACTTGGGGCAGCGCCCCTTCTACCGGGCTTAGCCGCGATCGTGTAGCCGCTCGGTTAGCTTGAGCCTTGACGGGCGTAAGCCCCACAGCCGTCGATGCCACTGGCTCACGCGAAGGCGTAGAAGCTTGAAAAAACTCCAGATTGCCAGGATCTTGGCTCCAAAAAATATGGGCACCTTCTTCCTGTAGCCGTTGCGTTAGCCGACTGAGATGCAAATCAGACCCAGACACGGGTAGTCCACGTTTCGCCAAAACATAAGCAAGGGCTGACATCCCAATGCCGCCAATGCCAATGAAATGAAATGGTCTACCGCTGAAATCGATGGAATTCAGCATTCTTACTCCTCACACACCACACCAATGTCTCGCGCTATCATATCAAGGATTATCTTTTCGGGATACAGCTTTCTTAATAAATCTCACGGCTTGACGGTGAAGGTTTTATGTCAATGCGTGAGTCTTAATCTGCCTAAAGTCACATTACTTCTCAAGGCGTTTTCTGGCACAAAGCTAAATTGAGTGTCTGTGAGTGTACTCGTAAAGATGTGGTGATTGAATCAGACATGATGCCGCTAACTGCTGCCATATGCATTCATTACACTGTTGATTCGAGGCTTTCCCGATCGATAGCAATAAAATTCAGCCCCATTGTCTTTGCCTTGTTGGCTCCTACAGCGCTGACACTGCCATCTGAGCTGATGGCAATGACTGCGTCCCTGACTGAGGTTAAGTACTGACACATAGACGCGTTTAAGATGCCCAACATTGCCATTTTTGGCGGCACCTTCAACCCTGTTCATTGGGGTCATCTTTTGATCGCGGAAGCAGCGATCGATCAATTTCAGCTTGATCGAGTCATCTGGGTACCCGCGTTTCGCTCACCGCACAAAGCCCCATTACTGCTTGCTTTTGAGCACCGTCTGGAAATGGTGCAGCGTGCGATCGCGGATCATCCCGCGTTCACGGTCTCTGACATGGAGGGACAACGACAAGGTACATCTTATGCGATCGACACGCTCACTTCCCTGCAAGCCCTTGAGCCAAACGCCTGTTGGTACTGGATTGTAGGGAGCGATGCGTTTCAAAGTTTACCCAGGTGGCAAGCGAGCCAAACATTGATGGCGCGATGTCTTTGGCTCGTAGCACCGAGGGCATTGTCTAACGAGGGCATGGGGTGGTACGGGGGAGATGCGGCACCCGAACAATGGGTCAAGGATGACAACGAAGAAGCAAAACCGCCCGCCGATCGTCAATTACTCCCTCCTCCTTTGGCTCACACCGCTCTCCTCATACCTCTCCCCTCATCTCAACCACACTGGCATCAATTGCAAACACCATTAATTGGTATTTCGTCCACACTGATTCGACAACGCTGCCAGGAGGGTCGCTCCATTCGTTACTGGGTGCCTGAAGCCGTTCGTTGCTACATTGCTGGACAAAACCTGTACCAAATGAGTTAAAATACCTACCAAAGACTTTAATGATACAAACAGTAATCTAAGTTCACGTCAAATGTTGGGGCTAAAATTCTTGTCAGTGACGCGATCGTCGCCAGTGAGTAGCTTCTAGCGGCGGCAACGCTAGAGCGAGTGATTGCACTCGTATCCTTAGAGTCTTATGATCAATTTGACTACCAGAATCTCTTTAATAGACAGAGGGCAAGACGCAGTGATTAGAGTAGCGATTAACGGATTCGGACGTATCGGACGCAATTTCATGCGGTGCTGGTTGACTCGTGCTAACAGTCAGATCGAAGTAGTCGCCATTAACGACACCTCTGACCCCAAAACGAATGCTCACCTGTTGCAATACGACACAATGTTAGGCAAGTTTAATGCTGACATCAGTGCTGATGAAAACACCATCACGGTCAATGGGCATACGATCAAGTGTACGTCCGATCGCAATCCCGAAAACTTGCCCTGGAAAGCGTGGGACATTGACCTGATCATTGAATCGACTGGCGTGTTTGTCAGCAAAGAAGGTGCCTCAAAGCACATCACGGCGGGTGCCAAGAAAGTGCTCATTACCGCACCAGGCAAGGGTGACGATGGTACGTTTGTCGTGGGTGTCAACCAGCAAGACTATACGCATGAAAATCATTGGGTGATCAGCAATGCAAGCTGTACGACCAATTGCCTTGCGCCCATTGCCAAGGTGATGCACGAAAATTTTGGCATCATTAAGGGCGTGATGACGACAACCCACAGCTACACGGGCGACCAACGTTTGTTGGATGCCAGCCACCGAGATTTGCGTCGGGCAAGAGCTGCCGCCATGAACATTGTACCCACCTCTACAGGAGCGGCTAAGGCGGTGGCAATGGTACTACCCGAACTGGCTGGTAAACTGAACGGGATTGCCTTGCGCGTCCCTACGCCCAACGTATCGATCGTCGATCTAGTCGTGCAGGTAGAAAAAACAACCTTTGCTGAACAGGTCAACGAAGTGCTGAAAGAAGCGTCCGAAAACTCGCTAAAAGGCATCTTGAAGTATTGCGATTTACCGCTCGTATCGAGCGACCATGCGGGCACTGATGAGTCTGCGATCGTCGATGCAGACCTGACGATGGTCATGGGTGGCGATCTGGTGAAGGTGGTTGCCTGGTATGACAACGAATGGGGCTACAGCCAGCGTGTGGTCGATCTCGCTGAACTCGTTGCTGCCAAGTGGGTTGCTTAAAGGCGAGTTGCTGACTGCCAGCATTCTCTCTAGCGTCACTGCGTCGATACCCTTTGCACTATGAGCGTTCAGTAGCGTAGTCATAAACTATTTTCACCGTTGCTTTCATTCTGGACATCAGACTGAAAGCAACGGTGAAGATTTTTGAGAGGAGTTTACGTTTATCACCCAGGCATTTCAGAGCGTTTGTTATGTCACTGTCAGGAACGACGATCGCCGCGATTGCCACTGCCATTGTGCCCGCACAAGGTAGCGTTGGCATTGTGCGCCTATCGGGAGTCGAAGCTGTGGCGATCGCCCGCAACCTTTTTCACGCCTCTAGTCAGCCCTGGGAAAGCCATCGCATTCTTTACGGCTATGTGCGCCATCCTGGAACGCATCAGGTTGTGGATGAAGCGCTCTTGCTGCTGATGCTGGCTCCTCGATCGTACACGCGTGAAGATGTGGTGGAGTTCCATTGTCATGGCGGCATTATGCCCGTGCAGCAAGTGTTGCAGCTTTGCCTGGAGCAAGGGGCACGGCTGGCACAACCAGGAGAATTCACGCTCAGAGCCTTTTTAAACGGGCGACTGGATCTCACGCAGGCAGAGAGTATTACCGACCTGGTGGGCGCACGATCGCCCCAGGCTGCTCAAACCGCGCTGGCTGGCATCCAGGGCAAACTGGCTCAGCCTATTCGGCAACTCCGCGCTACTTGTCTAGACATTCTGGCAGACGTAGAGGCACGCATTGACTTTGAAGAAGACCTGCCGCCGCTGGATGAAGCCGAAATCCAAACGCGACTGGAGCAACTTTTGGCGGACGTAGCCCACATGCTGACAACTGCCGATCGCGGTGAACTGCTGCGCACTGGGCTAAAGGTCGCGATCGTCGGTCGTCCTAACGTGGGTAAATCTAGCTTGCTCAATGCCTGGAGCCGGAGCGATCGCGCGATCGTGACTGATCTTCCCGGCACCACCCGTGATGTGGTTGAATCGCAGCTTGTCGTCGGTGGCATTCCCATTCAAGTCTTAGACACGGCAGGTATTCGCGACACCGAGGATAAAGTAGAGAAAATTGGCGTGGAGCGATCGCGCCTTGCTGCCCAAAACGCCGATCTGGTCTTGCTGACGATCGACGCACAGGCAGGTTGGACGGGTGCTGACCAGGAAATTTATGATCAGGTGAGCGATCGTCCCTTGATCCTGGTCATCAACAAAATCGACTTGGTTCAGCCTTCCCCCGCTTCCCCACACCCCACACCCCACACCTTACACCCCACCGTCCACACCGCTGCCGCTCTCAACCAGGGCATCGATGCTTTAGAAACTGCGATTTTAAAGACGGTTCACAGTGGAACCCTTCAGGCAGCAAACCTTGATATTGCGATCAATCAACGGCAAGCGGCTGCCCTGACACGAGCGAAAGCAGCGTTAGAACAGGTCAAAGGGACGATCGGCGATCGCTTGCCCCTTGATTTCTGGACGATCGATCTACGCAGCGCTATTCAGGCACTCGGCGAAATTCTTGGCGAAGATGTGACCGAATCCGTCTTGGATCGAATCTTTAGCCGTTTCTGTATCGGCAAGTAGCCTCCTTGAAGGTTTGCCGACAAAGAGGGTAATACCAATTTAAAGCATGACGGCTACAGATCCAATCGTTGGGTAGGGGCAAGGCAATGCCTTGTCCCTACGAGCTGTGTCGTTTTTTCAATTCAAATTGGTATAGCAACATTACGGAGGCGACGCTGCAACACTACTGCTTTCGCGTTTGTAGGGACGTTACATGTAACGTCCCTACAAACAACAAACTAGGCTTGCTCCAAACTGCTCAGGTAAGCCGCGATCGCGGCATTGGCTAACTGGCTTGCGGGCTTGCCTTCTCGCAATGCCGCCTCTTGCAGCCGTGTGTAGACATCCTCCTGAATTGTGATGCGACGACGGGCTTTACTGGCAGTTTGTAAGGTATCACTTTGTGCTGTGAGAGGTTCAATGGTTGCAGCAGCAGGGCTTTCGGGTTGATACTGAGCAACGTACTGATGGATAGACGCTAACCCGACGCGATCGCAGAAGTTACCAAAGCTCTCTTCTAGCTGGCGAGACTGTTTGAAGTAAGTAAAAATCGGCTCAAAAGCAGTTTCCAGGTCGTTAATATGGAGTTTTTCCAAATACACTTGCGACAATCGCGTCTGGTTAGGAGCCGCACCCAGCCAAATTTGGTATGTATCAGGACCGTTACCCACAAAGCCAAGCTCGGCAAGATAGGGACGCGCACAACCGTTAGGGCAACCCGTCATGCGGGTGATGAAATGCTCTTGCTCCAGTCCAACCTTGGTCAGTAAAGCGCGGATGCGATCGAGAATAGCAGGAATTGCCCGCTCGGATTCTGCGGTTGCCAGACCACAGGTCGGGAGTGCTGGACACGCCATTGAGTAGCGCACCAGCGGATCAATCTCGTTCTCGCCTTTAATGCCACAACGGATCAGAATCGCTTGAATCTGAGCTTTCTGAGCTGGCTGAATGTCATAAAGAATGGCATCGTGGGTGGGCGTTAGCAGCATCGGCAAGTTGAAGGTCTGCACAATCTCCCGCAGCGCCGTTTTGAGCTGTAAGGTCTCATCATCTTTAACCCGTCCATTCTGGATGGAGATGCCAACAAAGAGCTTGCCGTCGCCCTGCTCCTGCCAACCGAGGAAGTCGAGATACTTGAACTCAGGCAATGGTTTAAAGGGTTCGATCGCCTTGCCAAAGTAGCTTTCTACTTTCTCGCGGAAGCGCTCCACACCCCACTCTTCGATTAGATACTTCATCCGGGCGTGACGGCGATCAGTCCGATCGCCATAGTCGCGCTGGGTTGCCACGATCGCCTTCATCAGATCGTAAACATCATCTTTGTCTACATACCCGATCGGGTCAGCAATGCGGGGAAAGGTTTCTTCTTTGTTATGAGTGCGTCCCAGCCCACCACCGGCAAAGACGTTAAAGCCTTCCAGTTCGCCTTGCGAGTTTGTCAGCACCACCAGGCTGACATCCTGCGAATACAGATCAACTGAGTTGTCGCCCGGTACAGTGACGCTAATTTTGAACTTACGCGGCATGTAATGCTTGCCGTAGAGCGGTTCTTCTGGCTCGTGAGAAATCGTGCCGTTGCCATTGTGTTGACGAGCCGCAATCACGTCAGGGCTTTCTTCTGCCGAAATTGCCTTTTCACCGTCCAGCCAAATTTCGTAGTAGGCTCCGGTTTGAGGCGTTAGCAGGTCAGCAATCTTGTTGGCATACTCGCGGGCATACTCATACTCTGGGCGATTTCGGTAAGGCGCGGCAGGAGCCATGACGTTCCGATTGAGGTCGCCACAGGCACCGAGGGTCGATCCCATATTATGAACGATCGCTGCGATCGTTGCCTTCAAATTTCGCTTGAGAATGCCGTGAAGCTGAAACCCCTGACGAGTCGTTGCGCGTAGCGTGTGGTTGCCGTACTCATCCGCCAGCCGATCCAGCGTCAGATACAGCTCCGGCGGGATGTAACCACCAGGGCTACGCGTCCGGAGCATCATCTGGTAGTCTTTCTCCTGTCCCTTCAGGCGATTATCCCGGTTGTCTTGCTGATAAGAACCGTGGAACTTCAAGATTTGGATCGCATCCTCGGTGAAATGCGTGGTGTCTAACAGCAGTTCAGAGGCGACAGGTTCCCGCAGAAAATGGCTGCGGTCTTTAAGACCTTCTACTTTGGAGGGTTTGCGAACAGTGGCGGGAGTTTGAGTGTTAACCATCAGAAGGGCGGCAAAAAAGAGTCAACAACGGACTAGCCCGATCGCGGAAATCGTTGCAATCCCCCAAAGCCGATCGAGATAACGTGAATACTATAAAAGTCTATCATTGCTTCTTGTATTCAGCCAGGTTCCAAGCGGTTCTAACCCGCTTGGAACCTGGATATTTAGAAGCTCATCTCTAGCCCATTCTAACGTTTAGCGCCCAGAGACCGAAGCCCTGGGCGCTAAACGGTGCGCTAATGGCAGCAGATTAGATGAGCAGCCTGTCTCTATGAATCAATCGAGTGATCCTTCGGTGCCGGGGGCAGTTGAGGGGTTGGGCGATCGACCACCTGGTCATCATCTTTCACTACTTCGGAGGCACGATGAAGCAACGCACTCAGCAGCTTGCGGACTTCACGCTCTCGACGAGCAAGGGCTGCTCCGGCTTCACCAATTTGCTGTTCAAGCTGAGCGAACTTTTGATCTGCCTGTCCCTTAGCCGCCTCAGCTTTAGGACGCGCCTGACTGTACCAGTGTTTAGCCTCGTCCAGGTGCCCTTGCGCCTGGTCATAATACGATTCAGAGCGGGCAGCTAGCGTCGCACGCAGAATCGCTGCCTGTGCTTGCAGTTGGGCGTAGCGCTTTTTCAGCAACGACGCTTCTTCACTGTTTTGGAAGGTGGCAACTGCCTCTTCGACCAGTTCCTTGATTTTTGCTGGCGCTGTGTTGGCCGCCTCTTGAACGCCCTCCAACCCAGTGGTAATTTCCTGCTCTAGCTCTTCTTGCTGTGTCGAAAGCTTGGTTTGTAGCCGTTTCACTTCGGCTTCGGTTTCAGCAATTTTCTGCTGACGAGCACTGGTAATGCCATCCACAATGCCTTCGATCGACGCAGTAATCTCGTCTTTCGTTTCGTTACCGCTTTCCTTCAAATCTGCGATCGCCGACGAGAAAACATCCTTGACGATCGAGCGAAAATCACGCGATCCTTCTTTGAACTCAGCCGCGACTTGAGCGACAGCCGCACGAACTATATCGCGGACGCGATCGCTGCGTAGTTTGCCAACTTCTTGGACCTGCTTCAGGTCTGTTGAAAGCTTATCCTTCACGGGAGTAGACATGGTTACAAGCTCCTAAATCAGTACGGTTTTCTCAGCCAGAGCAACATTCGTTCAGCGCAAAAAATCTTGCTAATCCTCATCCAACAATGCTCAAACTTGTACTTCTTCTTGTCGCTGGCTGGCTGGTTAACCCTATCTTGACAAAGACCACTGCTGTTAGCGTCCCTCTTGCGGTAGGAAAACTACCCCACGTAGAGTTGTAAAAACCGAAAGCTAGCCTGTCGATTGACGAGACCAGTAATACTAAATCTCACCATAAACGCCACAGATGCGCCCTCACCCTAAGCCCTCTCCCACAGGAGAGCGACTTTAATCCGGCTCTCTTCTCCCTTGGGGAGAAGGGCTGGGGATGAGGGCAAGATCTGTAGCTTTTGCTAATGGATTTGGTACAAAGCAAGCTTCCGCCTCACAGCATAAAAGCGCGGAGGGCACAGAGTATTAAACTCCATGCCCTCCGCACCTCTGCGATTACATCGTTTGATCAGCCGCGATCGCCTATACCTTTAAAAGCGATAGCCAACTCCAGCCTGGAAGCTCACCGCATCAGCAGAGCTGTTTTTGTACGCATCAATGCCCCATTTGGCATCACCATAAACCACCACGTTTTTACCAAGACCAGCTTCAGCGCCAGCAGTAAGAACGGGGGCATTTTTGTTGCCAAGTGGCGATGGTTTACCTTCTTTGTCAGCGAAGGAATAGCCAGCACCAGCATAAAGGTTGGCGTTACTGGTAATCGGTAAATCGTAAGTGACGAGTGGCATAATCGCTGCACTTTCGCCACTAAACAGCACGGCACCTCTCACAGAAACAGGTGCATTGGGAATCGCAAAACGCCCTTGAATGTTGCCGCCAATGGTGGCAGCGTCACCACTTTGTCCACCGTTTGTGACACCAGCAGACACACCAGCGCCCACATAACTGTCGTTAAAGGTAATGGACTGAGCAGACGCAGCACCCGCGAAAAGAACAGGCGCGATCGCCAAAGCTGAGGCTGCAATCATGCCAGCAGACAAGGTTTTGCGAACCGCTGATGAAAGGATTTGGGAGAGTAGCATGGTAGACCTCACAGGGATAGTTGTTTAGTTCAGCTAAGGTTTAAGTCGAAAAACGTGTCGAATATGTTCCAGAGCTTGCCATCAACGAAATACCTCATGGCGTGGTAAGAGAGATTATATAGTACGCAGCCTAACTATAAAGCTAGTTAAGCACTTAAAAGCGAACATACCTGCTCTCTTAAAAGAGTATGCTTCGCGATCTGAAAAGTTAAAGCTAGACAACTCTTCTTGATCAGGTATAGCGTTTCATTTCAATTTAGCAACTCTTGAAATGGTCTGTTAGGCAACTGTCACAAATAGTCTTATTGAAAAAAGCGATCGCTTTGCTAATAGTAACTCTAGTCAAATAAACGATCAGCCAAGTGATTCATCCACCAGGATGTAGCAAGCAATTGCAAACTGTGATAGCGGACGAATCAGCAAAGCCAACCTGTCCCGCGCTGCACTAGAAGTGCGGGCTAACAGAACCAAGTCCTCTAAAGAGGACTGTTAAGGATCGTGGATTAAATAAAACCGACAAAGTGTTCGTAGGTAGGGGCGCACAGCCGTGCGCCTCTACGGAAAACGCCGAGGTGATTAAATTCTTGTTCCTAGGAGCTTTCAACCCGTTTGAACGGGTTTCGCACCGTTAGCCCGGATTTTTAATCACGGGCGGGTGGACAACGGAGCGAGCAGCGTTTCAAGACTTTTGTCAGTCAATCAGTCATTAACCTTCGTCGCACGCTGTTCTCAAAGGCTCGCTCCTGGCGAGAAAGGCGCGATCGCGGTTAAACAGGATTCATTTCTAGCGGTAAGACAACTGTGAACGTAGAGCCAACGCCCACTTCTGAGGTGAGGCTAATGTCGCCTTGCAGTAGCTTCACCATACGAGCCACGATCGCTAAGCCTAACCCAGTGCTGTTTGGTAGCCGATCGAGTTCTGACGTTAATACCTGAAAAAACGGCTCAAACACGCGAGACTGATCATCGACTGTGATGCCAATGCCTGTATCGCTCACGGCGATCGACCACCAACCGTCAGAGAGTATGCGGCTTTGCATCGTCACGCTGCCCACTTTGGTGTAGCGTACGGCATTGCTCGCAAGATTCACCAGAATCTGTTGTAGACGCAGTGGGTCGGTCAGAACTTGATCGGGTGCTCGCTCATCATCCAGCACAAGCTGCAAGCCGCCAGAAGCCGCCAAAGGTTGGATCACCTCAATGACCGTGTGCATGATGCCACGTACATTAGTTGGCTCCAGCCGCAACGCGATCTGTCCTGCTTCGTAGCGCGAAAGCTCTAGCGTGTCATTGATCAGCAGCAAAAGCTGACGACTGTTTCGCACAACGCGCTCAATGTGCTCCAAGCTATTGAGCGAATCGCGAGCAGGCTGACGCTGCTGGCGTAGAAACAGCTCAGAGTAGCCAATAATCGACGTGAGCGGGGTCTTTAGCTCGTGTGCGAGCACAGACAAATTTTCTCGGTTAGAGTGCAGTAGCCGATGAAGCTCTTGATTGGTAAGAATGAGCTGCCCGCGCAGTTTATCAAGCTCCTGTAAACGTTCACCCACGTAGCTTTTGAAGCATTGGGCGATCGCGCCATCCACCACCGCATCAATCAACGAGACTACCCGGAGCACTTCTTCGGCTGTACATTGAAGCAGATCGGCACGGAGCGTCTGAATGATTTTTGATCGCAGCAGATGATACTCGCGCGCAATTTCGGTAGGGTCAAACCCTTGCCCAGCACGGAGAACACCATGCTCCAGACTCGCCTTGACAATAGTTTCAATGTCGTTCTCTTGCGCCTCTGCCAGCACGGTCGCCAGGGCAGCAAGAATGTGAGGAATATGGTCGCGAATGGCAGTGGGTGAGAGCCGATCAGCACTTTTGATCTGCTGATCCTGGAAAACTGCTTCGACCCACTGGTCTGTGATGACTTGCGATCGCTCGGTGAGCAATTGGCTCAAGTCAGGGATGGGAGATAACTGAGAAAGAGTCATAAAGCTCCCTACTGAACGCGAGTCTTGTTTTGAGGGGACAGCAGACCTGGCGACGACATCATTGGTCGAGGATCGACCTGAGTGCAGATATCCATTCTACCTTAGGGCTGATCTTTCGAGTTGCCGCCATGCTGACACCTGCGTCAGTCTTTGCTTTGCCTACATGCCCACACTGCCATACAAGCTTTAGAAGTCAGATTTTAAGCACAGGAACTTAGAATAAGAGTCTGGAGCAGGGCTAATTTTTCGACTTCCAACCGGATTGCCTCAGCAGCGATCGGAGTCAAAGTTCTCCAGACTACGTATGCTTGATAGCAAGATGAGTTGAAAAGCGCTTGCAGTCTTAGTGAGCAAGCTGAAGCAGTGCTCCTTTGCTGCCTAAAGCTCGTCATGCCCCAACGTCCGTACTTTTAGTTGTTACTCGATCGCCAATATGCTAAATCGTTTGAAGATTGGCACCAAAATTGGAGCTAGTTTTGCGCTTGGATTACTCTTCTTCGCCGTGCTTTCGGCAATCTCTTACCGCAATACCAACCAACTGGTTGCTACCGCTAAGCTTGAATCTCATACCTACGCGGTCATTGGACAAATAGAGGAACTTCTGTCCCGACTGAAAGATGCCGAAACCGGACAGCGGGGCTACATCATTACTGGCGAAGAAAAATACCTGGAACCCTACAATTCTGCCATCAGCGTTCTTGATGGCAGAACCAGAGGACGACTACGAGAGTTAACTAAAGACAATCCCGCGCAGCAACATCGCGTGGATATGGTAGACCCGCTAGTCAATGCCAAACTGGTTGAGCTAGACAAGGTGATTAAACTACGGCAACAGCAGGGGTTTACCGCCGCTCAGAAAGCCGTCCAAACCGATCGCGGCAAGCAACTGATGAGTCAAATCCGGCAGGTGCTCACGGAGATGACCACCGAGGAGCAAAACTTGCTTGAACAACGAGCGCAAGCCGCAGCCTTAGCCACGAAACAAACGATCGATAGCGTCACCTACAGCATTCCACTCTATTCAATCCTGTTGGTTTTGATTAGTTGGGCACTGTCACGCCAAATTTCGCGACCGCTACGGAAAGTCTCAGAAGTCGCCGATCGCGTTGGGGAAGGCGATTTGGATGTGAGTGTACCAATGGGCGATCGCCAGGATGAAATTGGCACCCTCACCCGTACCTTCAACCAGATGATCGCCAATCTGCGGGAAACTAATCGACGCAACGACGAGCAAACCTGGCTCAAGTCCAACCTGGCAGAGTTTGGTCGGCTGCTTCAGGGGCAACGCGATCAAGGAGCCGTCGCGCGTCAACTTCTCTCTAAATTGGCACCGTTGATTGGTGCCCAGCAAGGCGTATTTTACCTGCTCGACACAACAGCATATCCACCTTTGCTTAAATTGCTAGATAGCTATGCCTACCGCGAACGCAAGCATCTGGCAAACCAGTTTCACTTGGGTGAAGGCTTGGTGGGTCAGTGTGCCCTGGAAAAACAGCGCATTTTGCTGACCGACGTGCCCAGCGACTACAGTCGTATTCGTTCTGGTTTGGGCGAAGCGCTGCCGCTAAACATTGTGGTCTTGCCTGTTCTGTTTGAGCAGCAGGTCATTGCGGTCATGGAGTTTGCGTCACTTCAACGGTTTACTGCCATTCACCTGACCTTGCTGGAAGAGTTGAGCGACAGCATTGGCGTGGGATTAAACACGATCGCTGCCGATATCCGCACCAACGAACTGCTGCAAGAATCGCAAACATTGACCGAAGAACTCCAGCAGCAGCAAGACGAAATTCAGGAAAGCAACCGCCTTTTAGAGGAGCAAACCGAAACGCTGCAAGCATCAGAAGCGCAACTGAAAGAGCAGCAGGAGGAGATGCAGCAGAACAATGAAGAACTCCAGCAGCTCAACGAAGAACTAGAAGAAAAAGCACAACTGTTAGCAGAGCAAAAGCAAGAGGGCGAACGCAAGAACCAGGCAATCGAACAGGCAAGGCAGGCGATCGAAGAAAAAGCTGCCCAACTGACCCTTAGCTCTCGCTATAAGTCTGAGTTTCTCGCCAATATGTCTCACGAACTGCGGACACCGCTGAACAGTTTGCTCATTTTGGCGCGACTGCTCGGTGAAAACAGCGACGGTAACTTGACCGACAAACAGGTGGAGTACAGCCGCACCATTCATGCTGCTGGCAGCGACCTGCTCGAACTCATCAACGAAATCCTCGATTTAGCCAAAATTGAATCGGGCACCATAGCAGTAGACATGGAAGCCTTACGCTTCACCGATTTGCAGCAGTTTTTGGAGCGTACCTTTGAGCAAGTCGCCCACGATGTCGGGCTGGAGTTTCGCGTTGAGTTAGAACCAGCCTTGCCGCCGTCCATGCTGACTGATCCCAAACGCCTCCAGCAAATCCTCAAGAACCTCTTGTCGAATGCCTTTAAGTTCACTGAACGCGGTGGTGTCACGCTACGGATTGCACCTATAGCGGACGATCGTCCTCTCCTAGCAACCGCCCTTCTAGGAACTAACAGCCCAACCCCAATGATTGCCTTTGCCGTCACGGACACTGGCGTTGGCATTGCCCCTGAAAAACAGGCAGTAATTTTTGAAGCCTTTCAGCAGGCAGATGGCACCACCAGCCGCAAATATGGCGGCACTGGTTTAGGATTGTCCATCAGCCGTGAACTTGCCCAACTGCTGGGCGGGCGCATTGAACTCACCAGCCAGCCAGGACAGGGAAGCACGTTTACGCTAGTGCTGCCGAGCGAGGTGAGGAGTGAGGGGAGAGGGGAGAGGGGAGAGGAGCGAGGAGTTGAAAGACAAGGCACAGGACGATCGTCTCAAGCTGTAAGCAACTATCTTCCATCCCTCATCTCTTCCCCCTCACCCCTTCCCCCTCACCCCTCACCGCCTAATGAAGTTAACGACGATCGCGCCCTCATTCAACCCGGCGATCGCAGCTTGCTGATTATTGAAGATGATATTCACTTTGTTCGCATTTTGATGGATATGGCGCGTCAGCAGGGGTTTAAGGTACTCGCTGCTTTACGCAGTCAGTCTGGACTGATATTGGCGCAGACCTTTGAGCCTGATGCCATCATGCTGGATCTTCGCCTGCCGGACATGGATGGCTGGGCGGTGCTCGATCGGCTCAAGCACGACCCTGAAACGCGTCATATTCCTGTACACATTCTCTCGGTTGATGAGGGGCAACAGCGCAGCCTCCAGTTAGGCGCGATCGCGTATCTGCAAAAGCCTATTTCGCCGGAAGCATTGACGCAAGCATTGGTGGACATCAAAGGCTTTGTGGAACGCCAGGTGAAAAACCTCTTGGTGGTGGAAGACGACCCGGTGCAAGCCCACAGTATTCGAGAGTTGATTGGCAATGGGGATGTTTCCACCAGCATCGTTGGCACGGGAGCCGAAGCACTGGCAGCGCTGCGATCGAGAGTCTTTGACTGCGTTGTGTTGGATCTAGGATTGCCCGACATGAGTGGGTTTGACTTGATCGAGCAGATCAAACAACAGCCAGAATTTTCCCAGTTGCCCATTATTGTCTATACCGGCAGAGAACTCACGCCACCCCAAGAAACGCAGCTTCGGCGATTGGCAGAAACCATCATCATTAAAGATGTGCGATCGCCCGAACGGTTGCTCGACGAAACCGCTCTCTTTTTGCATCGTGTGCAGGCAAACCTGCCAGAAGCAAAGCGGCAACTGCTAGAACAACTGCACCAGAGCGATCCGGTGCTGGCTCACAAAAAAGTGCTCATTGTCGATGATGATGTCCGCAATATTTTTGCCCTGACTAGCCTGCTAGAGCGTTACCAGATGCAGGTTTTTTACGCCGAAAACGGGGTTGATGGCATTGCGGTACTCCAAAACCACCCCGATATGGATGTGGTGCTGATGGATGTCATGATGCCAGAACTCGACGGCTACGAAACAACGCAGGCAATCCGGCAAATTGAGTTTTTTCGATCGCTCCCCATCATTGCCCTCACTGCAAAAGCCATGCAGGGCGATCGGGAAAAGTGCCTGGAAGCAGGTGCCTCCGACTACATCACAAAACCTGTGGATACCGAACAGTTACTCTCGCTGCTGCGGGTCTGGCTCTACCGTTGAGCAATGACCGTAGCGCGATAGTTAGAAGTGCTTGTGTCCCTACGGTTTACTGTCATAGCAAAATTGATGGTGAGCAAGGGACGGAACCCCTTAAAATTTCAACTAGCACTCCCTGGCATCAACAAGAGACCGTATGAGCGAAACAACCGAAACAATTTTTAGCAAAATCATCCGCAGGGAAATTCCCGCCGAGATTGTTTACGAAGACAATTTGGCACTCGCGTTCAAGGACGTGAATCCGCAAGCTCCCATCCACATTCTGGTCATTCCCAAACAGCCGATCGCCAAGCTGTCTGATGCCGAGTCGAACGATCACGCCCTCATGGGTCATCTTTTACTCACTGCTAAGCGTGTTGCCGATCAGGTTGGTCTCACTAACGGCTACCGTCTCGTCATTAATACTGGCGCGGATGGCGGGCAGACGGTTGACCATCTCCACCTGCACCTTTTAGGTGGGCGATCGCTCGGCTGGCCACCCGGATAAAGGGTAGGGAGCATGGGGAGGGGGAGAAGAGGGGCAGAAAGGCAAAAGGCAGAAGGCGAAAGGTGAACCTCAAAACAGCAAACTCAGAACTTAGAACGTCTCCACCACCCTTTCACTCCTCACCGCCCCTGCGTTCTCTCGCCTCTTCTGCTTCCTCACTCCTCTCACCTCACTCCTCTCACCTCACTCCTCACCTTTCTCCTCACCTTCCCCCCTCCACGCTAAAATTGAGCTAGATTCGGAGGAATTCCAACGGTTTACACACGCCCCCTTGCCCGCCTCATTGAGCAACTGCAACATCTTCCTGGTATTGGTCCTAAATCAGCACAGCGATTGGCGCTTCACATCCTCAAGCGATCGGAAGATGAGGTGAAAGCACTAGCAAACGCGCTGATAGAAGCCAAGCAGCAGGTTGGTTACTGTTCTGTATGCTTTCACTTATCCGCAGAACCCGTCTGCGAAATCTGTCGCACCTCTAGCCGCGATAGCCAAACAATTTGTGTAGTGGCAGATTCTAGAGATGTCATTGCCTTGGAAAAAACACGCGAGTATCGCGGTAAGTACCATGTGTTAGGCGGATTAATTTCTCCGATGGACGGTATTGGTCCAGAGCAACTGCACATTCAACCGCTGATCCGTCGCGTCAAACAGCAGAATATTGCCGAAGTCATCATGGCGATTAGCCCTAGTGTCGAAGGCGAGACGACAACTCTCTATGTGGGTCATCTGCTTAAGCATTTTACAAAAGTCACGCGCATCGCCTTTGGGCTACCGATGGGCGGCGATCTGGAATACGCGGATGAAGTAACATTAGCAAGAGCATTAGAAGGGCGGCGAGAGCTGGATTAGCGAGCGAGCTGCCAGCGACTAATGTTCTGTCAAAAAACACACCTTCAAATTTTTCCAGCTTTGGTTTGCCCGTCAAACTTTAGTTGACGAACTGCTAGTGGTCAGATGAAGCAGATTGGAGCACGCTTAAAGCCATTTCTACGCTGGGCGATTCTGGGTGGAACGCTTTTCTTTTTAGGCACAGTGCTGAAGCAACATTGGCAGCACGTTGTTTCCATTCGCCTGGAAGGAAGGAGTTGGGCCTGTTTAGCCATTGCCCTCGGAGTCACTCTGCTTGCACATCTCTGCGCGGGTGGTGTTTGGAGTCGCCTTTTGCAAGATTTCCGCCAGCCTGTAAACGGAGTTGGGCTGGTGCAAGCCTATTTGAAAACCACGATCGCCAAGTACCTTCCTGGCAATGTCTGGCATTACTACGGTCGCGTTACGGCTGCCACTAAAGCAGGTGCAACTCTAGAAGCGGCAACCGTCAGCGTTTTGTTAGAACCGCTGTTGATGGCTGCTGCCGCCTTGGTGGTGACGTTGTTATGCAGCCAACCGATCGCGGCACGCTACGGCTTAGCGGCTTCGGCGCTTCAGTGGCTCAGCCTGATCGGGATTCTCGCGTCTGTTCATCCCCGTTTCATCAATCCGCTCGTTCGCTTTTTAGGAAAACTTAAGCAAAAAGCGACTAGAACCACAGTTGCTACTCCCCCCTTTAAGCTGGAACATTACCCGCTCGTCCCGTTAGTGGGAGAAATCGGTTTTCTGTTACTACGGAATCTGGGCTTTCTGCTGACCTTTCTGGCACTGAGTCCGATCGCCTCTGACCAACTGCCCCTATTGCTCAGTGCCTTTAGTCTGGCGTGGCTCTTAGGTTTGGTGGTTCCTGGTGCTCCAGGTGGGCTTGGCGTCTTTGAAGCGATCGCGATCGCCCTACTGGGTCAGACCTTCTCTCCCGGCTTGATTCTCAGCGTGGTAGCGCTCTACCGTCTCGTTAGCATTCTGGCAGAAACGGCTGGTGCAGGCTTAGCGTGGCTTGACGAACACAGCACCTTTTAAGGGTAAATGCCCGATGTCAGCCGATAGTTCGCCAGCCAAGGCTTTTCAGTTGGGGAATCAAAGAGCCAATGGTGAAGGAAATCGGCAAACTTGACTGGAATTTGAAGCTGCTGCCATGCCTCACTTGATCCCTGCGAAAGGTGATGATAAAAATCTGGGTGCGTCAGCAGCTTCTCAATGCTGTCTGCTAGCGCCAGAGGGGTTTGAGCCGGAAAGATAACCGCGCTCACGCCGTCCCTCAGCCTACCTCGAAACATAGGATGATCTGATGCCACGATTGGGGTACGTGCACAAAGCGCTTCGTAGATCGTCATCGGCAGCCCTTCAGGGTACTCATGATGGCTGGGGATAATCACCACGTCTGCACTCCGCATGAGATGGACAACCTTGTGGTGGGGCACCAGTCCCAAAAAATCGATCACATCGGCAATGCCCAGATGCTGTGCCTGCTGCTATCCATATGCCCGCGTCCAGCAAGTTTGAGCCTTACGTCCATTTTTCTGGCTTTCAGCGCTGCGATCGCCTCAAGGATATCACCGATTCCCTTTGCTTGCGAGATCGTGCCGACATAGACTAACTGCCGTGTGCCACTAGCACCTAAATACTTGGGCGCAAAAGCATCCGGCGTTACCACTGGAAGCCAATCCCACGGGACTATTTTGGCTGGACTCACACCGATCGCCTCTAGGGAGCGGGACGCATTAAGGTTGTGATTGCCCACCCACTCGATTTGTTTATGGTTGAGTCAGCGCGCCAATTGAGCATTACGCCACTTGTTGCGCCAGCCATCTAGTTGAAATGAATCTGCCAACACTGCGACGGTAGGAATGCGTTGCCGAATTGCCCACTGCAACACCTCACGGCTGGGAAACGTCAGGATAAGATGGGTAGGCTTTTGTGCCTCAATGAGCGCAATCAGGTCTTTGTTACGCCAACGCTCGTTAAAGCCAGCTCCTATAGCGCGAATGCCATTCTGCAACACCTCGTTGTAGCGACTGGGTGTGATGCAAACCAGAGTCGCCATCTCCTCCACTTGCCGACCAATGCGGGCGATCGTGTCCACAGAGTAGCGCTGAGCATAGTAGGTTTCTTCTCCCCCCTCATGCAAACGGTTGACCGTTTCACGAAAATCGCCTGTGTATTGAACCAGTAAGACACGCATTTTGGATCGCATTTTGTACTTGGGGTGAAGCCTGAAAGATCAGTAAGGCAGCAAATGTAAACGAGGCAGCGGTCAAGCATTAAAAAGTTTTCATAAGTCGCCCAAGAGCCTACCTAAGTAATTCTTAGGGCTATAGGAGAATCTCTACGACTGTCGTGAAGTCTCAGTAAAGTCTCATCATGAAAGTTTGATGCTTCTGCCGCCCTTTGCAGCGCTTTTGACTCACTCTTTGCCACGAGATCAACGTTTCAGGCAGTAAAAGTAACGAAGTACAGCAGTTCGGTAGCACGTGGTTGGCTGTATCCCTATAGGGACAGTTCTTCAGCTAAAATTCAGGCTTGATAAAGAGGCAGAAGAGCGCAAGGGAAAAATTACAGTCGGGTAGAGTCAGGTTTCGCCAGAGTCTTTACATGCAGACGCATCTTATCTCTAGTGTTCCTATGTCGATAAGATTGGATTTCAGCAGTTGCACACGAATAGAAAACAAGACAGCAAAGGCGAAAAAGATCTACCCAACTCGTATCATCTGAAATCTCATTAGGATTGCGTCGAAACCGGTGCGTATCAAACATTAGAACCTCTACAAAATGACGATTTAGTGTTATCGTTCATTGGCAAAGAGTGGCACCAACACCCTTCGGTCGTAGCTTTATTGCATCATTCACTCCAGTATGACAAGGAAAAAACTTGACCGCAGTAAAATCTGTCTAACTCTCATGTATCTTTTGCAAGAAAATAAAAAGACTGTAAAGGAGTACTGAAATTCCTGTTTGCTCTTGCTTACTTACAGCAATTTTCAGTAGAACTGTCAGTGCCCACAATTTTTCAAAAAGCCTCGGTGCAAAGTCTATGGGCATTGCCCACCCTACAATCTGTGGCTTATTCATGTGAAAACGGCTGTATCAAAAGCAGCGTGAACCAAGAGCTTGCGCATAAGCCTGCTCATCCTCGCAAAATGAGATAAAACTGCTGCTGCATTCTAGAGCCATTAGTTCATGCTTCCTAAGCACAAAAGGTGGTGCGGCGAGTTTTGAGGCTCGTCTATGCTAAGCTCGCTCGTTATGAAACTAAAACTAAGGCAGGCTGAAAGCGGATTACATTAAACGTTTGTAGTACGCTGGTCTGCCCCAAGTTTGCTCTACGTTATTCTGAAGCTGACATCAGAGCAACGGTAGGGATAGCATGACTGCCGAGTTTGACTCTGCATAGCTGCCCCTGTTCTGTCTCACTCCCTCGGTCTTCTGCTTTTTGAAGCGGGAGGTTAACCAGATGGTAAAGCCGCCCCTTCTTCACTCCAGTACTGCGTCTGAACCAGCGTTGCCGTTCAGCATGGCTTCAGAGTCAATTGTCTCTAGCTCAGAGTTCAGCAGTGATGGCAGCAACTCTGCTTTTGCTTCACGTTTGAGCTGGGAAAAAATGCGATATTCGTCTGGGTCGAAAGTACTAGGTGCAAGCTGCGTTTCATCGACCTGCATTTTGATCAAGTTGTATTGCACGTTTTCGGCATGAATCGCGAACGTTACGGTAAAGACTTCCAAAAAATTGACGACCCACGCACATTCGTCTTCAGGGTAGTTTTGGTAGTACTTAATGAGTTCAGCAATCCGCGTTTCTAAATGGGTGCGCGAATGCTTGCAAATGAGAATAATTTTGAGCAGTGCAACAACTAGAGTAATCGGATTGCCCTGTGACAGCAGTAGCACAAAGAGCTGGGATGGCTCTGTTTGATTTTCGGTGGTTAAATAATCGATCACCCGATTGCACGTCCGCAGCATTAGCGCACTGTTAATAACTTCGTCATCATGGCTTTCGTAAAGGGTATCTAGTTTCTCTGTTAGTTTTGAACGCAAAGTGCCAACAAATTCCTGGTTTTCAATCGAGAAAATTAAGTATTGCTGAATGCTTTGTTTGAATTGGTTGTAGGCTAAATTCTGCGTCTGATTAACAAAGATATTGGCTAAATTAGCGTAGCTGAATGGTCCTCGCTTTGCCACGATCGCCTTGATCAGCCGCAGCACTTCTTCACCTAGTGCCGTTGGGTTTTTGGGCACACGCTTACTAGGAGCATTGCTCTGCGATCGCGCAATATACATTGCCAAATCGAACTTAAACCGATCCTTCAATTGCTTTGATAAGGCTCTCGCTGCCTCTCGCTGCTCGATCGGGTTTTTTAGATCCACGTATTGTGGCACGAGTAAATAGGAGGTGTAGCGCGATACCCACGGACCGCGTTCTTTCTCCTCATAGCGAGATGCAAAGAGCTTGAGTTCGTCGTAATCGCTGCTTTTAACAAACCCATCTAGCCAGTGGCGAAGCCGCTTTAATGTCGGGGATGCTGTGTTGCGAGTGATAGAGGGATCGGCAAAAACGACGACCAGTTCCTGAATTGGCTTATAATTTCGAGTCGCATCCCAGTTGTTTACTAAGATGTAGCAACATCGCTTAAGTGTATTTCTAAATTCTTCTTCATTGTTAGAAAAAACAATATCATAAATTGCTTGCATCGCCTCAGCGCTGATGGAATCAACGTGATAGATGAATAAGCGCTTGAACTCAAGGAGCACTTCTTCAGGAGGCCATTTATTGACAATTCCCAGGAGAAAATTGTAAACCGTGTCCTGAGCTTGTTGAATGTTCCGACTCAGCCTGTTTAGTCGAATCGGTGTCTCATTTTGGTGAGCATCGTCTAGAGCATCCCTGATCATCATAGGTATTCAGGATTAACCAATAGATTCGACAACGGACGAATGTGAAAAAAGACATCTATGTGAACAATCAGGCTAGAGGTTCTTACTCCTCTGACCGTGTGGCTGGCTCTAAGACTGGTCAGGCTCGATGCCTAGAGATTAGAGAGCTAAGCGTCTCATGATAATGCAGTGTTTGTCCACAGTACTTAGTGACGAGATCCAGCTTGAACGTGTGATTATTACTGAGTCAGCCGATGATCTCGGTCACAACCGCTGGCTTCGCAGGCATCGTGCTGGACCTTTGTTCAGTATGAATACTGGTCTTGATTGCCTGTTACAAACGAAGCATCATGCAGTTGTCTAAGCTTTTCGATCGCTAAAAGCATCGGTTGTAAAGCTCTTTGAAGCCAAGTGCTAACGCTAGAGAGTCCTTCTGCGCCATTATCCGTACATCTGTGGGCGATCGTTTCACCCGTTCGAGTAAAGAATCAATGTGTGCTACCTCCGTGTCAGGGTGTCAAAAATGTTAGATGTAACGCAGCAGACCATAACCTTCGTTAGAAATACAGACATTAACTGAAATCTAAACTCAGATTATACTCAGTGCTGACTACGAGAGCTATAAATCAGTAAGATTACCCGAATTACAGTCTTGTTTGCTCAGATTACGGATGCTGTCATCTTTCGCTGACGCTTCTGTAGGCTGTTTCGTTAGCACGGCTCACTCGGTTTCGCGTCGCCAGCGCGATCGCACTAGCCGAATCTCGTCATAGCCGTACATGTCACCCAAATGCTCACGAAGGCTGCCCAATGCATCGGGACCCACTGTGTTGATGGCGTGCATGATTTTGTCCTGGCGATCGAGCGACACCAACCCATCTAGATCAACGGGATAGCCTAACTCCAATAGCTCAGCCAGATGGTTCATGATGGTGCTGAGGCGAAAGTTACGCCGTTCGGCAATATCGGCAGGTTCCAGTCCTTCTTGATAGAGCGCCAGGGTTTGCAGTTGGGTTTCTGAGGCACGAGTTGACGGCGCGATCGGCGGGGATGGTTGAGGGATTGCACCCGTCTCGGTTTGGAGCGGTAAACCACGCTCGGATCGGAACGCCCGAATTTCGGCTATGAATGGTTCGCTGTACTGTGCCAGCTTGCGGCTACCGACTCCCGAAATTTTGGCGAATTGAGCGAGGGTTTGAGGCTGCGCGTTTGCCATCGATCGCAAGCTGGAATTGGGAAACACCACGTAGGGTGGCACAGATTGTTCGTCTGCTAGGCGCTTGCGAAGCTTCTGAAGGCGATCATAGAGCGCTTCAACCTCAGCAGCATCGACCTTAGAGGGTGCAAGGACATCGCCTGGTTTGACCGGATCAATGGCAACCATGACACTCCGCTGTTTGCGCAGTACTTCCCAACTCAGGGCATTGAGTTGCAGCATCGAGTAGCCGTCAGACGTTTCATCTAACAACCGTTGATGGATGAGCGATCGTCCCAACAGTCGCCACTGTTCCGCACTCCGATCTTTGCCAATGCCGTAGGTGGAGAGTTTGTCGTGACCATTTTTCAGCACGCGATCGAGCTTGGAGCCACGCAGCACATCGATCGTGTGGTTGATACCAAACCGCTGATCGCGTTGGGCAAAACGAGCGACACAGGACAGAAACTTCTGGGCTTCTAGCGTCCAGTCTTCGATCGGCTTGGGGTGACAGCAGTTATCGCAGGTGCCGCAGGTGCCCGGAAAGTCTTCGCCGAAGTAGCCAAGCTGAATCGTGCGGCGGCATTCCGTTGCCTCAGCGTAATTAATCACCCGTCGTAGCTGTTGGGTCGCAATCCGCTGTTCTTCTTCTAACGGATCGCCCGTTGCTCTATCGACCTTTTGCGCGATTAAGAACTCAACGGTCTTAATGTCACCCGCACCATAGAAGAGTGTGCAACGAGACGATTCACCATCGCGTCCGGCTCTGCCCGATTCTTGATAGTAGCCTTCGATGTTGCGGGGCAGGTCGTAGTGAATGACAAAGCGCACGTCGGGTTTGTTGATACCCATCCCAAAGGCAACCGTAGCCACCATCACCCGCGCATCGTCGCGGATAAACATATCCTGGTTATCGCGTCGTACAGCATCGCTTAAACCCGCATGGTATGGCAGTGCTGAAATGCCGTCTTGTTGAAGTCTTGCCGTGATCTCGTCCACACGCTTACGGCTCAAGCAGTAGATGATGCCCGCGCCTTCGGTCTGCTGCACCTGCTGAAACAGTTCGACATACGCCTGTTTCTGACTGCCTTTGGGTCGCACGTCGTAATACAGATTCGGACGGTTGAAGCTGGCAACGTGAATATGTGGGTCTTGCAGCTCCAACTGACCGAGAATGTCGTGTCGTACCCGTTCGGTTGCCGTTGCCGTCAGCGCCACGATGGGAATGACGCGATCGTCGTTTTGATACCGCTGCCGCAAGCGCCGTAACTGACGATATTCTGGGCGAAAATCGTGCCCCCATTCGGAGACGCAGTGTGCTTCGTCGATCGCAAACGCTGAAATGCCCACTCGCGCTTTGACCTGATCCAAAAAGCCCAAAAACGATTCGCTGAGCAGCCGTTCGGGAGCCACATAGACCAGCCTGATTTTGCGATCGAGAATGGCAGCCTGACGAGACTGGGACTCGGCTTGACTGATGCTGCTGTTGAGCAACGTGGCGGGAATACCATTATTTTGGAGCGCCTGCACCTGATCTTGCATCAGCGCAATCAGCGGCGACACAACAATCATCACGCCTTCTTTCAGCAGCGCGGGCAGTTGGAAGCAAAGGGATTTGCCGCCACCCGTGGGCATGATGACGAGCAGGTCGCGATCGTGCAGGGTGTATTCAATGATCTGGCGCTGTCCCGGACGAAAGCTGTCGTAGCCAAAGTAATGCTTGAGGGCTTGTTCGAGAGACGCAAATTGAGTCGTGGCGTAAGGAATGCTGGCTGTCATGAAGGGTTGCTAGATGCACTTGAAACCAGGGTGCCCACGCAGTTTAAACCACTAACCGGGGTCTTGTGGAGAAAATATAGCAATTTGCATCTGAGCGAAGTACATGTTTGTTAGACGGGATTTGGGATGTAGGGTGTACTTCCATGAAGGTAAAAACCGCTCTAACCGCGATTTGTCAGTAAAATTGGTCGTATGAGGTTTGAATGGGATCAGCAAAAGAATCAGGCGAACATTGCCAAGCATGAACTTGATTTTGCAGACGCACCCCAAGTTTTTAGGCTACCACTTCGGATTGCTCTCGATGAGCGACAAAATTATGGAGAGGAGCGGTGGGTTGGGCTGGGAATGCTTGGTGGGTGTGTTGTGGTGATAGTTTTCACTGAGCCAGACGACGAAACAATCCGAATTCTTTCACTCCGCAAAGCTTTACCCTATGAGCGAAAACGCTATGAGCAATACCTCAAACACGAACTGGGACAAGGTTGATTCTATGACCGAAGATGAGATTGATACGTCTGATATTCCTCCCTTGACTGAAGAATTTTTTAACCAATCGCAGTGGTGGAAACCCGTTGAGCCATTGAACGTTCTCGTTCATGTCGATCGCGATACGTTGAACTGGTTTCAAGCCCAAGGTGATGACTACGAAACGAGAATGGCAGCGGCACTACGGCTTTATGCAGACGCTCACAAGCGATCGTAACCACTGCTATGAACAACGATCGCCTTCCTAACATCCATCCCGGTGAAATGCTGCGTCTAGAATTTCTGGAACCGTTGGCGATAACGCCTTATCGTCTCAGCAAGGATATTGGTGTCGCCCAGACACGCATGAGCGAAATTTTGGCTGCAAAGCGCAGTATTACAGCAGATACCGCTCTACGGTTAGCGCGCTATTTCGGCGATAGCGCGCAGTTTTGGCTGAACTTACAAACACAATACGACTTACGTCAAGCGCAAGCAGAAAAGGCAGAGAGGTATCGTCGTCTTCCTACGCTTGCCGTCTCACCTTCGCTGCCGTCTCCGTAATCGATCGTCTCAAAGTGTTTCTACTAATCAGTAGAACTGACGTAGTTTGCCAAAACCACGGAGGTTTAAGCACTGAGGTTGATCAGGTGGTTCAATGCGTGGTTAAAACCGCCAAAGGTTTGCGTCAGTCCTGATCAGTAGACTGCATCGCCGGAGTGTTACTTGATAGGACATTCCGCTGACGTACTGATGGTTGAAGACGTGATCGGGGCATCTTTTGTAGGGTGGCAATCCCTGAAATCCGCTTGCATAGGGACATTTATCAAAGCGGGGGGACTGATTGTAAAAATATGAGGAATGAAGCATGGTTGGGAAAAAGTTACTCGTGCCTGCACTGGCGATCGCGGCAGTGGCTGGGGGGGCGATCGCGTACGTCCACTTCAACGGGGCTTCCACCGATGAGTTAAGCCCACAAGCACTTGCCAAGGTTGTGCCAGACGATGCTTACATGACCGCCTTTATTTCAACGGAGCCGCAAAACTGGGCGAAGCTGCAAAAATTTGGTACGCCCGCAGCACAACAGATTGTGGGTAAAGGTTTCACAGATTTTCAACAAAAGCTATTCACGGATAACAAAATCAACTACGACACCGACGTGAAACCCTGGATGGGCAACGTTATGATTGCGCTACTGCCAGCCGATGCGGCAAAGCCAGCCAAAGAGCCGAATGTTTTGGTGGTGGTAAGCGTTAAAGATAAGACCAAAGCGCTCAATTTCGCCCAAAAGCTCCAGAGTGAGAGTAAAACAAAAGCGATCGAAAGCGACTATAAAGGCATCAAAATTACCGATTATCCGGGTGAAAAAAGCTCTAGCTACACGGCTGTAGTGAAAAACTATTTAGTCTTCGCACCTGAGAAAAAAGCTGTCGAGCAGGCGATCGATACCGTCAAAGGTGAACCATCGTTAGCATCCAAAGCAGATTTTGGTGCGCTTTTGTCCAAGAACGTTGAGATGCCCAATGCGATCGCCCGTATCTACATACCGGACTATGCAGGCACCGTGCAGCAACTCATGTCTAGCAGACCGGGCGCGGCTTCCTTACCGGCAGCTAGCCTGGATCAACTGAAAAAGGTGAAATCGATCGTCGCAGGCATTGGCATTGATGACGCGGGTATCCGCATGAAAACCATCGCCAACCTCGACCCGCAGGCAAAAACAGTGGCATATAAACCCGTTGCAGGTTCCGTTGTCGCGCAATTCCCAACCGAGACCTTTGCGATGCTTAACGGGGCAGGCATCAGCCGCTTTTGGGCAGAAACGGTAGAGCAAGCAAAAGCTAATCCCCAAACAGAGCAAACGATCGCCCAGATGCGCCAATCGGTGCAAGCTGCCAATTTAGATCTCGACAAAGACATTTTTGGTTGGATGGACGGTGACTTTTCCTTGAGCTTCATCACCTTGAACGAGGGCATTTTGGCTCAGTTTGGCTTTGGTGGCGTGATGGTCTTTGATACCAGCGATCGCAAAACCGCTGAAGCCACGTTGAGCAAGATTGATGGTTTGGTGAAGGGCAATGGATTCGTGCAGGTGGTCGATCGCGACGTGCAAGGCAAGAAAATTACAGAATGGCAATCACCTCAGGGTGTGCTGGCTGGACACGGTTGGCTGGATCAGGATTCCGTGTTCGTGGCGATCGGTGAACCGTTGGTCAAGGTGATGGCGACAAAGCCTGAGCGATCGCTCGATGGCAGCGATGCTTACAAAACCGTGATGGGTGGCTTACCCAAGCAAAACGTGGGTTCCTTCTACCTGGATATGGATCAAACTATGTCACTGGTGAATCGCACCATGCTCGTGGCGCAAAAGACCGCTATACCACCAGAAACGGCTGCTGTGCTGAACTCCATCCGAGGCGTTGGCATGGCTTCTACCCAGGCTGACAAAACAACGGTGCAGCTTGAAATGCTGCTGGCGCTTAAACCTGCTAAGTAGCCAGGGGGAGTGGGGAGTGGGCTTCGACGTGAGCGCTCAGCCGAACGGGAATGGGGAGTATAACGTAGGGTGGGCATTGCCCACTCTACAAATTACTTCTGCCGTCTGCCGTCTTGCAAAACGTTAGGTTGCCTGGTGTCTCTGGACGATCGTTAGAAACCCAACCTTGCTGTGGCTCTTGAATCGCGACCCAGTTGCGGTTGTCTGCCTGAATAATCGATGCTGGAAAACTATCGGGTCTGACAGTTGCTCCATTGCTGACCGCACCAATAATTTTCGCCTTCAAACCCGGTTCGGCACGAATGCGGAGAGCTTCTCCCGTTGGCACTCGCACCTTTAGACAGGTGACGTAATCGAGTTTGGTGCTGACGGCTGTGTTGACGATCGTGTTGATAACTTTGCCATTCTTCCAGCAGCCAAACTCAGCGGGGCCTGTGCCGATTTGGTCGATCGAGTGGCTGAGCCGAAACCAGTAAGGTGTTTCTTCTACAGGAACACCGATCGCCTCGGCACAGGCGTGTTCAAAATCCAGGAAGCCACCTAGCTCCATGTTGGAAAACCCGGCACTAAAGCCTGCCGTGGGAATTTCAGCCTTGGGTCGCCACATACTCCAACCGGGTTCAGGCTTTTGGCTCAATCCATTTGGATTCGGGTCGGCTGCTTGGGTTGGGAGAGTGAAAGAGAGGGCGATCGTGCTTAATAGCAGTACTTGAAAACCACGTTGCATCAGTTGCTTTCTATTCGCTAGGTCTGATTGTGATCGTTGGAAGGAGTGCGATCGTTAAATTTTGAGTGAAATAAAGATCTTGATCTTTCTATTGTTAACGGCAGAGATAAGCGGCGGCAGATAAACTCGGTATTCACACAAAGATATCTCGCCCGTCCGCTTCATCGCGTTGTTATATTGCTGGCGCGATCGATCATCCCAGCTTTTCATAATTACTTCATTTTTTCTCATGCCAATTTAAATTGGGAACGCGGCACATTCTGTAAGGGCATGGCATTGCCATGCCCCTACAGAATGATGGATCTGTAACAATCATGCTTTAAATTGCTATCATCCCCTGGTAGATTTAAGAAAATGAAATGATTATGAAAAGTAGCCATGAATTATAAGTTCGTCTTTGGTGGAGGCTTTCCAGCCTTGAAACGCTATCAGGTTGGGATATTTGGGCTGTTACTGGGAGTTTGGCTGAGTGGGTGTAACGCTCAGACGACTTCGATTCAAAGTAAGCAAGATGGAACATCTAGCCCCACAACTACGACTGACCCCGTCCGAAAAGATAAAAAAGTCATTCTGACCACGTTTACGGTGCTGGCAGACATGGCGCAAAACGTGGCGGGCGACAAAGCAATCGTCGAATCCATTACCAAGCCAGGGGCTGAGATCCACGGCTACGAACCTACACCCAGTGACCTAGAACGAGGGCAGCGTGCCGATCTGATTTTGGACAATGGCTTGAACTTAGAGCGCTGGGCAACTCGGCTCTACAATAGTCTCCCTAAAGTTCCTCACATTACCTTGAGTGAAGGCATTCAACCGGTCAATATTGCGGAAAATGCCTATCAGGGCAAGCCCAATCCCCATGCCTGGATGTCACCACAAAATGCCTTGATCTACGTCGAGAACATTCACAAGGCGCTGGGCAATCTCGATCCGGCTAACGCTGCAACCTATGACACGAATGCCAAAGCCTATAGTCAGCAAATTCAGGCGATCGATACCCAACTGAAACAAGCCATCTCAGCTATTCCCCCTGACAAACGCTACATGGTGAGTTGTGAAGGCGCATTCTCCTATCTTGCCCGCGACTATGGCTTGAAGGAAGTCTATATTTGGGCGGTCAACTCCGAACAGCAAGCTACGCCCAAACAAGTGAAAAAGGTGATTGATACGGTCAAGGCAAATCAGATTCCGGCGGTATTCTGCGAGAGTACCGTCAACAATGAGACGCAGCTTCAGGTGGCAAAGGAAACTGGGGCAAAATTTGGGGGGGTATTGTATGTCGATTCCCTCTCGCCAGCCAGTGGACCCACACCGACCTACCTGAAACTCCTTGAATACAACGTTAACACTCTGATCAAAGGCTTACAGGGCAATTAAGGGAAAAAACATGGATACAATCAGTATTGATATTGAAAATGTAACGGTTTCTTATCACGGTAAAGTTGCATTGCATAGTGCCTCACTGCAACTCAAAGCGGGAACTATTTGCGGTTTAGTCGGGATGAATGGCGCTGGAAAATCGACGTTGTTTAAGGCGATCATGGGGTTTGTCAAGCCCGCCAGTGGACAAATTTTAATCAATGGGTTACCGATTCGTAGTGTGCAAAAAAGCAATCTGGTGGCATATGTGCCTCAGTCTGAAGAAGTGGATTGGAACTTTCCGGTCAGCGTCCATGATGTGGTGATGATGGGACGCTATGGCTACATGAATATTCTGCGAATGCCGCGATCGCCTGATCAACGCGCCGTACGAGAAAGCCTGGAACGGGTGGAAATGTGGCAGATGCGCGATTGCCAAATCGGTGAGCTATCAGGCGGACAAAAGAAGCGCACCTTTTTTGCGCGGGCATTGGCGCAACAGGGCATGGTTTTGCTGCTGGATGAACCATTTGCCGGAGTCGATATCAAAACCGAAAAAATGATGATCGATCTGTTGCTGGAATTGCGTCAGGCAGGTCACACGATTTTGATCTCCACCCATGATTTAGCCTCCGTCACCACGTTTTGCAATCAGGTCGTGTTGATTAACCGCAGCATTCTGGCCTATGGCGATACTTCAGAGGTGTTCACTGAGGAAAATCTCTCCCGCACCTTTGGCGGTTCGGTTGGCGATTTTTCATTGGTCAAAAGTCGACTAACTCAGACTCATTTAAATCAAGATCAGGAGATGCAGTAATGGATTTAGTTCAGTGGTTTGTGGCACCGTTGCAGTACGAATTCATGATGAAAGCGGTTTTAGTCAGTGCCTTGGTGGGGTTGGTCTGCTCGACGCTCTCCTGCTATATGATTCTCAAGGGTTGGGCGCTGATGGGGGATGCCGTCTCCCATGCGGTCTTGCCAGGAGTTGTGATTGCCTATGTCTTGAACATCCCCTTAGCAATCGGTGCATTTGTGTTTGGGGTGGGTTCGGTGATTGCGATCGGATTTATCAAAGCCAAAACCCGCATCAAAGAAGATACAGTGATTGGGCTAGTGTTTACCGGATTCTTTGCCCTGGGTTTAGTGTTGGTTTCTAAAATCGTCAGCACAGTTGATTTAACCCATATCTTGTTTGGCAATGTCTTGGGAATTTCGGATGCTGACATTATGCAAACTATGGTGATTAGTGTGATCACCTTAGTGACCATTGCAATTCTCCGCAAAGATTTAATCCTGTTTTGCTTTGACTCTACCCATGCCCGCTCGATTGGTCTAAATATCGACTTCCTCTACTACGTGCTGTTGTCGTTGTTGTCACTGACTGCTGTTGCCGGACTTCAGACCGTCGGCATTATCTTAGTCGTAGCAATGCTCGTAACTCCAGGGGCAACGGCGTATTTGTTGAGCGATCGCTTTAATCACATGATGCTCATTGCGATCGCCTCTGGCGTATTTTCTAGCGTTGTGGGCACCTACATTAGCTATCACATTGATGGCTCCACTGGGGGCTGCATCGTTGTTTTACAAACCTTGCTATTTGTGACTGCGATGATTTTTGCGCCCAAACATGGCTTATTGGTTAGATCCAGGAACTCTCAGACAGTCAGCGAATAAGCTTGCAAACCAGTTATCTTGCAATACAGCCCCGACCGACAACCTAAGCCGTATAACTATCGTTTAGACTGATCTTAGCCTCTCCAATCTGTCTAACCACCCGATTTTGGGTGATTAGACAGATCGGGATCTGGATAAAATCCAGCATCGGGGGGATAGGCTGAGAGTTTGTCTGCATAACTACCCAAATTGGGATCTTAGCCGGCTTCAGATCCGGCTAATCACCCTCTTCCAAGAAAACGGTTAATCATGCAGAATTTTTCAGGGCTAAGAAAACTTAGCTCTAGTGGGTTTGTGGAGAGATAACGATCGCTTTGCCGTACCACCGCGATCGATTAATTCAGCGTTTGTACATCAGCATAACGCAAGCAGCGATAAACTTTCATCCTCATGAAATAATCGAATAGCGTCAAAATCCCGTCGCAGCAATTGTTCAACTTGTCGTGTTGAGCAGTTTCCAAGGCGAAGCCAAATCACTTTCGGTGGCTTTCCCAACACCAAGCTCAGGTCGTGCATATCTGCATCTTTCGAGACAATCATCAAATGGTTATCTTTTGCATAATCCCAAACGATCGGGTCTATCGTTGCTTTCATATCCACATCTCGGACGTGAAGCGACTGTGGAAATAGATCGCTTAAACGGCTCGGCAACTTGGGCGATAAGTTTTCATCGAAAAGTAATTTCATGTCGAGAATGGAGCAGTCATAAAGCGACGCTCACGGTCAGCCGCATAAGCAATACAGGCTTTTAAATCATCTCGCGTCAGATCGGGAAAATCGTCCAGAATTTCTGCTTCGGTCATCTCGGAAGCCAGGTACTCAAGCACTTCATAAACTGTAATGCGTAAGCCACGAACACAGGGTTTGCCACCGCGCTTTCCAGGCTCAATTGTGATGATGTCTCGGTAATTCATCGGTTTTTACAATCATCAATTGCAATGATTCGTCTATTTTACCGAGATCAAGAAACTCAGTGACCCTCTTGCTAACCATTAATTCAACGTTTCCACCAGATCTTTGATTTTGCCGACCTGCCGATCGCGCAAATTCTCCGGGAAGCTGACCTCGATTGCGCGTTATGGCTGAAAGTATGGGTGAGCGATCGCCCCTCACTGACTGCCTTGCTCTACTTCAAGGCTTCGATCGTCACAATGCCGCGCTCCATTGCTTCAATTTGCAGCTTGAATCCATACAGCAAACTCATTCCTAAAAGGGGTTCCGATTCTGATGCTGCCACATCTACGACCTTATACTGTCCATCCCAAATGACGATCGCTCGATACATCTGAAAAATAACTTCACTGCCATCGCCCAATGTAACAAAATCACTGAATATCCAAGGTAGCTCCAGTGATTTAACCATAGACAATGGCAGGGATAGAAAGCCTGAAAATCCCGTGTCAATCAATGCCTCAACCATTTGCTTCGATGCATTGTCATGACCGACAACGATCGGCAGCATTGCTTCACAGTTCTGATTCACCCAACCTTGCATCATACTGACGGCTTCAAGCTGCGCGAACCAAAACGATACACTGTGCGATGCCCAATCCGAATCACCCAAGGCTGAGCATCCGGGACACGCTCATAAAGGCGATCGGTAGCGGTGATCGTATCCTCTGCCACTTCAAACGCTCCGGTTTCAATGTCGATCGCTACAATCTTGCCATGATTGCCGTCCTCAACCTGAGATCGTACCTGAGACTCGTAAAGCTCATTGCCACGATGAGCGTATTCTTCTTTCGCATAACGGGGTTGTCGAGCTGTCATGGCTTTGACCTTGTTGCAAGGTTACCCTTGCATTTTAGCCTGAGCGATCGAAGAGTTATTCATACAGAATTTATGAGGACTCAGAAAACCTAGCTCGGTGGCTTTATGGAGAGATCCTGATCGCCACGCCGCACTAACCCGATCGACTAACTCAACGTCTCCACCAACTCTTTGATTTTGCTGCCCTGCCGATCGCGCAAGTTCTCTGGGAAGCTGACCTCGATCGCAATTTTGCTGCCCGACTCGTCGCTAAAGGTTTCGACGGTTTGTACCTGTGCCAGCAGGCGTTTTGGCAACGCGTCATCAGCCGTTTGACTAATGAGTAAGCCCACCAACGCTTTCGCTTTCTCCATTGCGTCCAGGTTTTGAATCACCGCACTTTCTAGCTCCAGTCGCAAACTGCGAACACCAATTTCGGTAGCGATCGCGGTGTAGAACTGTCCTTCCCAGTAAAGCTGAGTCAGGGCGCGAATCCGCTTTCGCACAGGGGTCGCGCTCATGGCAGGTTTTGGCTCCCGGAACGATCGCGACACGCTGGTAGCGATGAACTTGAACGATTCCATGGGGTCATCGACAATGCCGCGTTCCTGGGAGTACCATTCCCGCACATCGGAGTAGATCACCAGGCTGAGGGCATCCAGTTGGGCGCGACTGGTTTCCAGGAAGTCGATCGCCATCACGACTTGCGTTTCATTAATGAGCGTTACTCGAACGATACGAGCGTTCACAAAAGCGCGGGTGCCGTAATCGCCAATTAACTCCAGCTCAATTTCGTCGGGGAGGTTCAGCCAGCTATCCAACAGCAGTTGACAGCCCGTTTCGCTCACGTTGATGGTGTAGCCTCGCCATCCCTGTCCCTGGCTGTAAATGATGGCTCCCAGCTTGCGATCGAGCCGATGCGCCCGTCGCAACTGTGGCTGCTCAAAGGAAACTAGCAGTGCTGAAATGAGCAAAACCAGGTTGAAAAAGCACCAGAACATATTGGTGATGACGGCTTCCGTTACTTCGGGGCGGAGAATGAGCCATAGCGGTACCGCTAACACCGACAGCACGACCAGACTTGTGACGATGACCAGCACACGAGCCGATCGCCAATCAAAGCTCCGTTTGGTGACGGAGGTGCCCTTATCGGTGACGTTAAAGCTGCCCAGTTTGGGGTTGATTAGCGCCAGCAACGTCACAATACCTGCCTGAAACGACAGCGCAAATTCGTAAATTTCGTTCCAGAAGGAAAAGCGGACGTTTTTGTAGGTGATGTGGTTGGCGTAGGTGGACAGGAAGATATGCGGCATGGCGTATGCCAGCGTTTCTAGTCCCAAACCCCGAATCGGGTTGATGCCAAAGAGGAGGAAAAGCGTGGGGGCGATCGCGTACATCAAGCGCGGAAAGCCATAGAAAAAGTGCGATGTGGCGCTAAAGTAACAGAGCCGTTGCGGAATGGTAAGCCGCAGCCGGGGATTGAGCAACGGATTTTCCAGACGCAGAATTTGCGCCATGCCCCGTGCCCAGCGCACCTGCTGACCCACGTAGGCGGAAAACTTCTCTGGTGCCAACCCTGCCACCATAATTTTGTCGTAGTAGACCGACTCGTAGCCCAGCGAATGCAGGCGAAAGGAGGTATGACAATCCTCGGTGACCGTTTCGGTCGCAATGCCGCCAATTTCCAGCACATAGTCTTTACGGATTACGGCAGCAGAGCCGCAAAAGAACGCTGCGTTCCAGAAATCATTCCCTTTTTGCAGCACCTTATAGAACAACTCATTGCCCACAGGTACTTTACCTGCTGTCAATAAGTTGCGCTCAAAGGGGTCGGGGTTGTAGAACCAGTGCGGGGTTTGCACGAGCGCCACTTTGGGATTTTGAAAAAAGCCGACCGTATTTTTCAGAAAGTCTCGCGTGGGGATGTGATCACAGTCCAGGATCAGGATCAACGTACCGCTGGTCTTGCGCATGGCGGTATTGATGTTGCCCGCTTTGGCGTGGTCGTTGTTGTCTCGCGTCATCAGCGTGCAGCCTAGCTCCGCAGACATCTGGCGCAGTGCTTCCCGACGGGCACGGTACTTTTCAGCCCGACCATCATCCAGAATGTAGACGCGCTTTTTGTTGGCAGGATAGTCGATCGCCAGCGCTCCCAGTACCGTTTTGCGCACAATCTCAACATCCTCGTTATAAGTGGGAATGTAGATATCGACGGTAGACCACTGCTGCTCTGGGATGGCTGATAGATCAGGCGGATGGCGATCTTTGAGCTTAAGCGTCTGGAAAAAGGCAAGCGCCAGCGTCATGATGGCGTACAGTTCTGCCCCAAAGAGCAAGATGCTAAACGTGCCGTTGAGCCAACCATCCAGATTCAGCGTGTAGCTACTGCGGTAATAGACATAGCGAAATGTGGTGATCAGGCTGAGCCACACCATGAACAGGTGCAGATATTCGCTGGTATGGCGGTTGCCGTAGCGTTGCTCGATCTGGATGATGACCCAGCCCAGCAGGATTAACAGCAATGCCACGATCGTCTGCTGCCAGGTTGTCAACGGGGTGACAATCAACGGGATCGACAGCAGTAGCAGTAGTACGACCAGCCAGAGCAACTGGACATTGGGCGCAAACCGAAAGGCGCGATCGAACACATGAGGGAGCCATTCCGTCAGCCAGATGGTCAGCCGCTCTGCCTTCCCGCGACGACGCTCAGACTGCACTTCAGCCGCTGGATTTGTCATGGCTTCTCTCCTTCAAGGCGCTTAATGTACAGTTGAACAATGCCGTAGAGCAGTAGACACACCGTCACGATGCCCGTTGGCAGCAGGAACCAGTTGTCCTGAAGGAAGCGGGACGTGGTGGCGAGCAGATTCATTTTCGCAATCCGACGCTGTGGCTCTTGCTGTAAAAACTCAAGCTGATAGGCATCCGGATCAAAGTCTGACGTGGCTTGCGAGTTGGCGCTAATCAGCACCGTGTCGCCTTTGACCTGAAAGAACCAGGGATCTTTGTTTAAGATGTCTTTCACCGTGCTTAGCCCGCTTGCCTGCTGTCCGCTCAACGCCAGCAACGTGCGGTTTCCGTTCCAGGGCGACATGACTTCTTTAATCACCCCGCCTTTGTCTGGCAGCGTTTGGATTTTTTGCTGGTTCCACAGGCGAGAAAAGGCGCTGCCCAGGCTAAAGCCTTGCTTGCTTGTAAACGCTTCGTTGAAGGGAAACTTATCGCGGGTGCCAACACCGACCAGATTACGGCTTTGACGCACATCGTCGGGCAGGCTGCCTGCGGTATAGACATCCAGCTTCACGGACTCAGCCTGACTCAATCGTCCCAAGCGTTCGCTAAATGCCAGCATCGTCAGCAGTTCCGTTTCAGAGGGCGAGTCGGGCACGACGATCGCGGTTCCTGACAAATCCTGCGGTGCTGCAAACGGATAGCCCACCTGAAGTAGTTTTAGATCAGGCAACTGCACCGATTGATCGCGCTTGAGCTTGAAGCGCGTGTCGTTGGCGTGCACCGTGCCCCACAACTGCTGGTCAGTGACGACTCCACACTGCCCTTGCTCGCGGGCACTCAGGCGAAAGGCGATCGCCAGCTTCGAGGTGGGCGTGATCAAGTTTTCAGGCAGATTCACATTGACAGATTCTCTGGTCGCGCCCGTGTCTGAGGTCAGTCGTTTGCCGCCCACGACTACACCATCCAGCAGCACTTCGACTGCCGACGTACGGGGATTTACCTGAGGGCTGTAGCTGTAAACCAGTTCCATCGAGCTGCCCCGCGTGAAGTGGTCATCGGGTAGGGCGCGGAAGTTTAGCTCTACGAGGGGGGCTGACGCACCGCGTACCGTTGTGTCCTGGAACGGTTCCTGATCCGCTCCCCTTAAAGCACTCAGCTTGAATTCATTTGCGTCTGGGATGGCTCTCTCCCACTGACGGGCTGCTGGCGTAGACACATCGTCCAGACTATCCACCAAAACGGCTTGTCCAGAAGCAATCCGGCGGTTTTTAGGCTGTACGAGAAATTGTGCCGCTTTGGATACGCCTTCCGCTCCGTTGCCCGTGACGACCAGGATAGGATTGCCGCCTTTGGGTGTTGCTGCCAGCATTAACACGCCCACATCACCCGGCAGCGCGTTTTTTGCTCCATCAATGATCTGGTTGCCAGAAACCGCAAACGGCAGCTTGAGTGACTTTAAGAGCGGCTGCTCGGCAGGGGTGCCTAAGATGACCAGGCGATCGTTCCACTCCAAGTCCTCAACACCTTTCACAAAGCGAGTGTCCAACGGGCGAAAGTCTGCTAGCCGCCCCATTGCCGCTTGAAACCGTCCCATCGCCGTGAGCCAGGACTCACTCATGGTCGCTGGGCGGACATACGCCAGACGATTGGCATCCAGGCTCAGGCTGTCAAAAAAGGGATAGGGAAAGCGGCTCAGATCCAACGGTACGGGTTGGGGTTGGTAGTCAAACAGTAGTTTGGAGTCTGGTAACACTTCTGTCCATAGCATTGGGTCGGCTGGGTTTGAGCATTTTGAATCCACATTCTGCTGCGCCACGATCGCAATATCGTTTGTGTCCTGAATCAGATTGGTTGGAATCTCGACCAAAACCTGACCAATTTGAGACTGCTTGCGATTGAGCGGCGTGCTGCCAACGCTGGTGCCATTCACCCGAACCGTCAGGTTCGATCGGCTTGCCAGGAGTGCAGGCGAGTGCTGAAAGCGAATAAGCGCCCTGGCAGACTGGAGGTTCCAGTTGCGAGGGCGGGTAAATGCCAGTTGGGTTTCGGCATAAACCCCTTGCAGTCTCAGACGATTACCCACGATTGGGCTGCGGTTGAACTCCAAAACGTACTGGCTGGCAGGTGCTTTCTTGAGGGCACCGCTGGGCTTGGCAGCGGCTTTTGCTGGCGCAGGCGTGGAAGTCACAGGTGCAGGCGTTGATTCGGGAGCTGACTGAGCCGGAGCCTCTTCCACAGGCGGCGCTGGACGATACACAGGTGCTTCACTTGGCGCTTTGGGCAGTGTGAAAGCCCGAATCACCTGATCTTCTTGCTTTTGGACGTTCGTAGACTGAGCCACAGCGGGTGCATCCCATTGACCATGCAGCAGCGATATGCCACCAGTCATAAAAACGCCACAGCAGAACAGCAGTAACCAACCCAGGGGCATGAGGTTGAGAGGTTGACCGGACGATCGAGAGAGCGGTCGAAGCCGATGGAAAAAACGTTTCATGGATGGGGGTGTTGGGTAAGTAGTTAAACGAAATCAATTACACAAAAAAGTAGCTGAAAGGCTGGATTGTCGCGAAGCTAGTGTGAAAATAATTCTGTCGGACTACTTAACGTTGGCAGGGTGCAGGAGCGGAGCCGAAATTGCAGTTGAAGGGATCAACCCGAACCAGACTAAGTTTTGGGTGTAGTAAGCAGAGTTGTTCTCCCAGATCCCGCTGCGATACTGGGGCATGATTTTCTTCTGATAGATCTCTTCGGCCAGCGGCGGATCAATCAGGCGAAACGCTGCATAGAGCGCGCCGTATTGAGAGAGGGCTTCATAAGCGACGACAGGCTTGCCTTGAAGATCGATCTGGGCGGGAATTTTTTGCTGCGATCGCCACATCTGCCGCAAAGAACCCATGTGCTGCCGTAAATAGCGTTTGGCTCGCGGCTCGCCATACCAGGTAGCATCCAGAGCAAGCCGCCACCACACGCGGTACGCATCAAACCCATAGCGGCTGAAGACTGGCTCGGTGCCTAAGAGCGGTTGAAATTGTCCGGTTGTGGTATCAAGAGCGAGCCAATCGCTGGGCAGCTTGAGCGTCGAGAGGGATGCCGAATCCTCTAGTACCCGATAGCTGCTGTTGACCAGGCTCAGCCAATCGTGAGTGCGATCGACCTGAGCAAACAGACGAAAGGCAGCAGGCGAAAAATAGGACGGATTGAGCAAAAGCTTGGTGGGTTGCTGAAACGCCTCACGCGGTCCCGGTAAAAGGTAGCGCTGGTTGCCAACAGGGATGACGGCTAATGCCCATAAATCCTGTAGCTTGCTCTGCGCCAAACTTAAGTAATCCGGGCGCTTCCAACGACGACTGGCTAAAATTAGCGCGGTAATGGCATCGACATCGGCATCGCTGGCAAAGTTGTGATCGAGAATGCCCCACTGCTTTTTGGCATAGCGTCCCCACTTCCACGACCAGAGGGTGTCTGAAGGCAGATCGCTGCGCCGCAGGTTTTTTTCTGCCCAGGTCAGCGTCAGCCCAAACGTTTTGGGGTCATCGATCATGACCGATCGCAGCATCGCGTACGCCTGCCCCTCGGAGGTGGAGCGAGCATCCGATTCCCAATCAATGACTCGTCCATCTGCCTGGATAAAACGCTGTCGATACGCCTCCCAGCTCTGCTTCAGCAGCGTTGGGTCAACAGGTGATGGACGTGAAGCTTTAGGGGCGATGCTCGGTTTAGGCGAACTGGCTGGAGACGGCACATTTTGCGCTTGCAACTGAGCACTGCCACGGCAGCCGCTCATCCATCCAGATGAGAGTATCAGCGTCGTCATGATCAATGGCGTAGCGAAATTTAGTCGCATGGTGAATAGCCCTTCAAAATCCGCTTTCTGCGCCTCCAAAATTGCCGTTTTAGTCCCATCCCGTCTTTGAGGTCAGAGGTTACAGGTTAATAACGCTCCCAGGCAGGCTGAAAGCCCCGTTGTTTGAGGAAGTCTTCCTGAATTTGCTGCACCCGCCGCGATAGGTTTGGATCGGCACTTCCACTCGCGCTCTGTTGCAGTTGAAGCTGTTCAAACTGCTGGATTGCCTCTAAAGGATTGCCCTGTGCAGCGGCTAATTCCGCTAGAGACTTCCGGGCATCCAGATCATCCGGTCTGAACGTGAGCACCTGCGCGTACAGGCTGGTTGCCGAATCAAAGCGGCGTTGCTGGAAGCGAATGCCGCCCAACGCAGCGATCGCATCGGCATTATCCGGTTGTCGCGCCAAAACTGCTTGATACGCAGCATCAGCCTGGCTTAGGTTGCCTAACGCCTGGGCGAGTTGTCCCTGTAAAAAGTACAGCCCGACGTTATTGCGATCGCCCGACGCAGCATTCCGAACGCGCGCCAGCAGTTGGTTAACCTGCGCCTGCGCCCGGTTGGGATCACGTTGGGCAAGGACTTGCACCAAGCGCACCTGCACCTGCACATTGCTGGGGTCTGCTTCCACGAGTCTGGTATAGAGTGCTTCACGCTGGGACGAGGGCGGCAGTGCTCCGACCAGGCTATAAAGTTCCGGTGGTGCATCGCTAGGCGAACGAGCCTGCAACCAGGCATTCAGCACGGCTTCGGCTTCAGGGGCAGCAATTCGACCAGCCTGATACGCCACGCTGGTACGTCCTAACTGCACCTGCAAGTCTTGAGGATTTTTAGCCACAAGCTGGTCGTATAAGGCAAGTGCATCGCTGGCACGCCCTTGCGCTAGCCGAATGCCCGCCAAGCCCCGCAGTGCGGCAGACTGGACATCCAGATCGGCAGCAGTGTTGCTACTGAGCGCTTGATAGCGTTGGGCAGCCGCGTCCAAATTGCCCTGACGTCGATCGATTTCTGCCAGCAGCAGTTGAGGAGCCTGATCTCTCGCTCCGATCGCGGTGGCTTGATAGGCAGTCAGAGCAGCTTTTGCCCCCGCTAGATCATTCTGCTCAATCAGCAGTTGCGCCAGTCGAAAGTTGAGAAACGGTTCGTTCACATTTGCTTGCAGCAAACTTTGGTAAAGCGGCAGCAAGTCTGGATCAGGATCGATACGAACAAGTGCCTGCGCGATCGCCTGCTGCTCAGCAGGATTGGTGGGCAACGGTTGCAGCAGCGATCGCAGTTGTTGCCGCAAATCGCTTTTAGACAGCAAGCCCAGTTGATTTTGCAGCGTCAGCTTTTGCAATGCCAGCACGCGATCGTTTGGCTGCTGTTGTGCAAGCTGGGTATAGAGTTGGAGTGCCGCCTGACGCTGTGACGGCATTCCACCCAACACATCCGCTACTTCACGCACGAGCAGGGGCGAAGGATTTGGCGTGGTGATGAGCACCTGGCGATACAAGCCAGCCGCTTCATTTAATAAGGCTGGGAGGTTTTGCCGCTGCCCAATTTTGTTGAGCGCCCGTGCCAGTGACAGGCGAGCATCCAGCCGACCGCGTAAGGGATCGAGCACCGCCAGCGCTTCCGCTGGCTGTCTATTTTCTAAATATGCCTGCGAAAGCTCCGATCGCACTTGAACCGCCGTTGCGTTGAGCTGTCGTGGCAACTGGGTCTGAAGGCTTGCAATGGCTTGTTCCGCATTGCCCGTCCCTCGTAGCGATCGGGCATAGGCGATCGCGGCTTTACCCGCAATCGGTTTCCCGGATGCCTGGTAGCGATTAAAGAGCGCCAAGCCCTGAGCGTAATTACCGCTGTAGGTGTAAACCTGGGCAGCACCGAGCAACACCTCTGGCGTGGGGTTTTGCTGAAGCACGACTTCATAATCAGTCAAGGCAGCGGCAAATTGCCCTTGATAGCCATACAGCAGGGCACGTTGAGCACGGGCATCTAGATCGTTGGGATTAAGGGTGAGCAGCGTCGTCAGTGCGTCGATGCCTTTCTGCTGCCACTCTGGACGAAAGCCACCGAAGATGCCGATCGTCTTAAGCGCCAGTTGATTAGTCGGTTCCTGCGCCAGCACCTGCTGATAGGTGTTCCAGGCATCAGCATCCCGTCCAGCGCGACGGTAGGCGATCGCCAGCCCTAACTTTGCCTCAATGGAGCTGGGGTACTGTCGCACCGCACTCCGAAACGTCGCGATCGCATCACTCACCAATCCCTGCCCCAAAAGCGTAAAGCCCTGGCGCACGGCGGCTGGAACGGCTTCCTGAGCGTATGCAGTTGGCATTCCTAATGGCTGTATAGAAGGAAGACCTGTCAGCAGTCCGCCCAGGCAGAGAGCGGTGATTAAACTTTTTGTTCGCTTACCCTGATTCATAGTTCACCAGTGTTGCTAATGACGGTATGTGCGGTCTTGGGTGAGAGGTGCTGAGGTGAGAGGTGCTGAGGTGAGAGGTGCTGAGGTGAGATTTACTGAGCCGCCTTACCTCTAGGAGTGACATCAAACTCGGTCTTTACCCGGACACCCGCAATAATTTCCGAGAATTCGTTGCGCTCCTGAATTGAGAAGCCAAGCCTTAAGTTAGGCAACAAGCGAAAATCGTAGAAAAGCTCTAGAACGTCGGGGTTCCGGGCATCTGCCTGCCGCCGCAGCGACTCGTTCGATAACCCACGACCATACGCCAACCCAAGACGATCGTCGGGCGCAAAGACATCCAGGAAGCTGACTCCCAGGCTATAGGTTTCGGCGCTACGATTAATCGCGTCGTTGTTGTAGCGTCCATAGCGAGCAAAAATGCCCATCTTTAAGTTGGGGATGAATAACTCACCGTTTAAGCCATACGCTTCTTCGCGATCGCCCTTCAAGAACCCTGTCACGCCACCCCCACGGGCAACCTGAAAAATCTCTCGGAAGCCATCCCGTGTGCCCGCATCGCGATCGGTCGCGTAGGTGCCCCGGATGACCGCATTGCCGTAGCGGATGCCAATTTCGCCCGCAAACCCATCCAGGCTAAAATCACCTAAGTTTCGGGAGGACGAGAACACCGCTGCTTTTGCCTCAATGTTGTCGGTTAGCGTCCAGTTCACGAGTGCCCCCGGACGGGAAGAAATGCCCGTGGCGCTGAGGGCTGGGTTAGTTTGAAACACCGTGTTAAAGAAGTGAGTCGCGCCGTCTTTAGCAAAGCTGTTGCGATCGAAATACGAGGTCAGATCCAGTTGCCCGACCACTAAACGCAGATTAGGCAACGCGGGCAGCGATGCCGCAAAATACAGCTCGTTTACGCTAAAGCCCTGCGTCTGAGAATCGGAAAACGCATTGCCATCCGTCAGGTCAAAGGTTGCGCCAAACAGCAGATGGGGCGTGAGCGGATACGAAATCGACAGGCGCGCCCGTGCAGACGATTGGTCGCCTTGATAAAGATAAACACCTTGCAGCTTGATGGATGGATCGCTTAAGGCTGTGGTGCGGAGTAGCGTTTTTCGGGGGGTTGGTGCAAGCACAGGCTGCGTTCTAAACGCCGGGGGTTGAATGCTGGCTGGGCTGCTGCTGGTTGGCAACAGCGGCTCATTGGTCACGGCTCCAGGTGACATCACGCCAGGAGGCATTGATCCCATTGGCATGACTCCAGTTGACATTGACCCGTCCAGAAGACTGGGCGTAGGCAGCGTCGAGTAGGGCGGTGGTGGGGTTGACTGCGCGATCGTTTGCAAACCGAAGCGGGGCAGTGATGTCACCAAAAGCGGAGAACCCTTACAATTGGCTACACTACAGCGACTGCCTGGTAACGGTGCAAATAGCTCCAGTCCCAGATCGGAATTCATCCCAGCCGTGATCAGAAACGGCTTCCGGGTTGCGGCAGCGGTTGCTTTACGCTTCGATACCACTGTCGCAGGTGTCGTTGTGATCGATGCCGTCGTGGCAGCGGATGGTGGCGAAAAAGCGGGTAGCTTAGCTTTGGCTGGTTTGGCACGCGTCGTTGCTGCCTTGCCAGCCATCTGTTGAATCAGCTCATCTTCGCTGTTGTAGCCAGACTGAGACGATTCCATCACGGGCAGAGACTGGGGCGGCGCGATCGACTTTGCCGCGATCGCAGAAGGTGGTAATCCTTCCTGCTGACTCACGCGCAAATCTGCCAGTTTAGCTTGCTCCTCAGCCAGCACTTGCTGAGGCGATTGTGCCACACGATCGTGCGTAGGGAGCGGTGCTGGGTTTGCTGGTGCCACTCCTACCGCTAGAAGCGCCGTTAAAGATAATGACCTAGTTAAACCAGCGTGCCAGGGTGGAAGAAAGGTGGATACAGTAGACCGCGAAAGCTCAGGAGTCATTCGATTCACACCACGATTAACTAAACTCTCAATGCCGCTCTTTTTAGCTTTTTGAACTGAACACTCTGAATGAGATAGCCATCACGCTACCCATTAAAAGCGGTTCACGAAATTAACTCAATCAGGCAACGCTAGATGCAATCCGAACATGATTCTGAACCAGGAACACTCGCTACAAACCTTAAGTTCTACGGTTAAAAACACCTAGATGGTTTCCTAAAACTGTCTGGATTATTCATATTTCAACCCAGTTAGATGAAGAAGGTGCTAAGCGCTTGCTGTGCCTTGCGTGGTTCCTCCAGTCTTTACGCACTCAGTTAAATAAGCTCCGGATAAATACTCAGAGAATTGTTCTTTGTAATAGAGACCGAGCTACAGAGTCTACGGTGACCAATAAAAGCCAAGGATGTGTCATGTCTAACTTTCTATCGCCACGTACGTTGAGCCTGAATGATTCTTCTCAGCGTTATGTCAAAGCAATCTGCGCCTCACTACTGCTGCTAACGGTTAGCTGTACCAGGGAGCGATCGTCCCAGGTGGAACTGAGCCTTAAGGTGGAACCATCCAATCGTCCTGGCGTTTTCACCGTTTCAGGTAGAACCAACTTCCCCGATCAGAGCCAAGTGATTGTGCAAGGCATTCGTCCGCTCACAGCGTCGACTAAATCAGTCGGCACAGACGACGCTTCAAATTACGCCATCCTCGATCGTCAAGCAGTCACCGTTTCCCAAGGGCAATGGCAAGCGACTCTCAAACTGTGGCAGAGCACGACTGATGGTCAGGATCAGGAAGTCTGGCAATCTAGCCAAACGCAGCTAAAACCCAGTACAGATGTTGTTTTTGTCGCTGCGATCGATCCGGGCAGTCAATCTAAAGCACTGAAGCAAACACTAGAGAACCAAGGCAAGACATTGGAAGGGGCAAATGTGCGCTTCACCACTGATGGGCAGTGGTATTTCCAAGCGAAGCAAACGCTGACTGTAGTGCCACCAATTGGAAAAACCACCACCCTAACGTTGAATGCCAATACCGCTGGTGGAGACTCAACCAATCGATCGGAGCCGAGTACCGTAAATGCCAGCCTGACACAGGCGAATTTGTCAACAAGGGAGAAACAAACTACCGCACCTTTATCATTCTCGCAACGCTTTCGTTAACAGCCATACTGATACCAATTTGAATTGAAAAGACGACACATCTTGTAGGGGCAAGGCATTGCCTTGCCCCTACCCAGCAATTGGATCTGTAGCCGTCATGCTTTAAATTGGTATGAAAAGTGATAAGCACTGAAAAGTGATAGATGCGAAGCTTTTGTTCAAACTTCGCCAATTCAAATCCGAAGTGCAACAGGTGCTGATGGCTGAGGATAAAGTACTTCGTAAGGCGTTCGATAGTCAAGAGATTTTCTCGGTCGATGGTTGATTAAAGCCACAGCACGTTGAAGTGACTCTGGCTTCACAATCTTGAAATTCGTACCCTTGGGAAAGAATTGTCTGAGTAACCCATTCGTATGCTCATTTAAGCCCCGCTCCCAAGAGTGGTAAGGATTAGCAAAGA
>Ga0209181_10000111_pt1 | contig 139295 bp, 111 predicted proteins | sample MAT05_FD_187208 | JGI IMG/M metagenome (GOLD analysis project Ga0209181, IMG submission 187208) | Freshwater microbial communities from Lake Fryxell liftoff mats and glacier meltwater in Antarctica - MAT-05 (SPAdes) (version 2) | ecosystem: Environmental > Aquatic > Freshwater > Ice > Liftoff...
GCGCGCGGGTGTCGCTCGTGAGCGCGACCATCGCGGGCACCGAGGGCGAGCGCGTCGCGACGGTCAACCTGCCCGTGCCCAACGGACTCGAAGGCCCGCGCACGGGCCCGGTCGTCATGAAGCTCAAGCCCGGCAAGTACGTGGTGCGCGCCAAGGTCCGGAGCTTCGAGTCCACCGAGGTCACGCTCGATGGGCTCTTCGAGGTGGACGGCGAAGAGGTCGTCGTCGACCTGAAGTGAGCCGCGGCCGCGCGTCCACGCCCGGCCGTTGTCAGAATCGGTTCGTCAGGCATCCACAACCCTGGTGAGCTCAGCCGCGCCCGGGGTCATCGGCTCGGCTGCGAGGGTGTGCGGCAGCGCGGGCTCGCAGTCGCTGGAGTACCAAGAGGTGCGACAGGATCACCAGGGGCACGACCACCGTCGGCAAGAGCGAATAGGGGAGGTGACCGACAGCTTCGAGGAGGAGCGGGTCGTGGTCGACCAGGACCCCGAATTGTGCGGTCGCGAAGACGAGCAGGATGTCGGCGAGCCCGACGAACGAGAACGCGAGCACGGTCACTCGACCCGCGGGCGACGTCGGCTGATCGGCACCCGCACGGCCAGCGGCGAAGGCGGCGACGATGGCGAGCGCTCCGGCGAGGATATCACCGTAGCCGCCGCGCTCGGCGAACGACCTGGGCAGGTGGCCGGCGGCGAGCTCGACGAGGAACAAGACGCCAAAGCCGATCCGCGTCACGTGGAGGAGGATCGGCCAGCGCAGGTCGAGCCCGTCGGTCCAGGCGCGGAGCGCGCGCGAGCGACGCCATGCGACGAGGGTGCCGCCAAAGGCGATGGCGAAGCCCACGGCGATGAACGCTGGCGACTGCCGTAGGAGCCCACTGGCGCCGAGCACGAGGGCGCCGCAGAGCCATGCAAGCGCGGCCAGGAGCGCGGATCGCGGGACGTCGCGGAGGCGGGTCGCTGTGAATCGGTCCGGTGGCTTGTCGAGGACAGGAGCTCGGGCCGAGCGGGGGGCGGGAGCGGAGACGCTTGGATTCATGGCATGCTCTCTTGCACATACGGGTGTATCGGCCGCGCCTTGGCGCGGTCATGCTGACACCGATTGAAAGAAGCGTGCCGAGCGCGAGGGCATGACGAGGCGATGCAGCACAACGAGCAGTCCGCCGGGGATGCGTCGGAGACTCGACGCAGCGTCGGGATCCCGACGTCGGTTGCGCGCCACCCGCCCGACTACGAGCGGGCCGAGGTCGTGAGGGCGGCGCGCGTGCGGGTCGTCGGCAGTGCGTTCCTGCGTTGGCGCCCGATCATCGTCTTGCCAGTCGCCCTCGGGCAGCTCCTCGCGATGAACTTCGGCGCGGGCGACCTTGTCGTACCAGGCGCGCAGCGTGCGAGCCTGGCGCTCGCGATGGGGACCCTCGTGGTGTTCTTCATCGCCGAGGCGATCGCCGTTTCGCGCAGACCCGTGACGGAGCGCTGGCTCTTCGTCTCGCTGGCGCTCACCGCGGGCGGGATCACCATCGGCGTCGCGCTCTCGGGCGGCGTCGCCAGCCCGCTGTTGCCGATCGTCTTGGCGCCGCTCGTGGTCGCCTTCGCGGCCTTCGGGCAACGGCGAACGACCGCGTGGCTCTCGTTGGGCGTCGTCGTCGCGGTCGCCTCGGTTGCGGTCGCAGGGCAACTCGACGCGCTCCCATGGGGCGTTCCGCCAGCGCCAGCGCTGCCTTGGATGCGGCTCATCGCGTTTTGCGGCGCGGTGGCGCTGGCCTGGGTCGGCGTCGCTCGCCTCGCGGATGCCTATGCCGAGGCGGGCGAGCTGCTCGAGCGCCTGCGTTTCGAGGCCATTGCAGAGGCCGCCTCGCGCCTACGCGACGTCGCGCAGATGAGCGCCAAGGTCGCGCACGAGCTCAAGAATCCGCTCGCCGCCGTGAAGGCACTGGTGCAACTCGAGGCCCATCGTCGCGACCACGACGAGCGTGCCACTACGCGCCTTGCGGTCGTCCTGAGCGAGATCGATCGTATGGAAGGGTTGACGCGCGACTATCTCGCCTTCGCACGACCCGTGGCTGCCTTGCAGCGCACCCGCTTCGACGCCGCAGAGCTGCTGCGCGACGTCGCGCTCGTGCTGTCCGCGCGCGCCACGCAGGCCGGCGTGCGCCTCGTCATCGCACCCGGCCACGGCGAGCTCGACGCAGACCGCTCACGCTTACGCGAGGCGCTCTTCAACCTGGTCGACAACGCCCTCAGGGTGACTCCCGCCGGTCACAGCGTCGAGCTCGCCGTGGCACAGACCGACACCGGCCTCCGCCTCGAGGTGCGCGATTTTGGGCCCGGCCTCGAGCCGCACATCGCCGCCGCCTTCGCCCAGGGCGACACCGCCTTCCTCACGACGCGCCTTGACGGCACCGGGCTTGGCCTCACCATCGCGCGCGCTGCGGTCATGCAACACGGTGGGCAGCTCGCGTTCCAGTCGCGCGTCGGCGGCGGCAGCATCGCTATCATCGATCTCCCGGGAGACCGCTCATGACCACCAGCAACGCCAAGGCCATCGCGCCCCGCGTGCTCGTCTGCGATGACGAGATGCCCGTCCGCTTCGCCGTCGCCGAGGTCTTGCGCGACGCCGGCTACCATGTCGTCGAGGCCGATTCAGGCGGCGCCGCCATCGCGATCCTGGAGGCCGGCGACGTCGACATGATCGTCAGCGATCTGTCGATGCCCGGCATCGACGGCATGGGCGTGCTCGCGGCCGCCACCGCGCGTTCAATCCCCTTCGTGCTGGTCACGGCGCGCGGCTCGGAGCGCGCGGCTGTCCGCGCCATCAAGGCGGGCGCCTTCGACTATCTCGCCAAGCCGTTCGATGTCGAAGAGCTCGTCGCGATCGTCGGCCGCGCTCTCGAAGCGCGCGCATTGCGCGCCGACGTCAGACGCGCCGCCGTCGAACGCGCGACGGGCCGCCCCGTCATCGGCAAGAGCGCCGCGATGCGCGCCCTGTTTGACCAGATCGAGCGCCTCGCCGGCCGCGACATCTCTGTGCTCGTGCGCGGCGAGACCGGCACTGGCAAGGAACTCGTCGCGAGCTTGCTTCATGGCCTCGGGCCTCGCGCGCGCGGCCCTTTCGTGCGCTTCAACTGCGCCGCGCTGCCGGCCGAGCTCGCGGAGTCCGAACTCTTCGGTCACGCCCGCGGTGCGTTCACTGGCGCGCGTGATGCTCGCAGCGGCTTCTTCGCCAGGGCCCACGGCGGAACGCTCGTGCTCGACGAGATCGGCGAGCTGCCGCTTGCGATCCAGCCCAAGCTCTTGCGGGCTCTGCAAGACGGCGAGATCCAACCGCTCGGCGCGGGTCGAGTCGAAAAGGTCGACGTGCGCGTCGTCGCCTCCACCCATCGCGACCTCTTGGCCGAGGCCGCCGCCGGGCGCTTTCGCGCTGACCTCTACTATCGACTCGCCGTGGTCGAGCTCGAGGTGCCGCGACTCGCCGAGCGGCCAGACGACATCCCCGATCTCGCCCGCCACTTCGCCGCGCGCTTCGCCGATCGCTTCGGCCTCGACGACGTGCGCCTCTCCGACGCCTTGTGCGACGCGTTCGTTGCGCGCCCATGGCCAGGCAACGTGCGTGAGCTCGAGAACGCCATCGGACGCCTGGTCGCGCTCGGCGCGGGCGGGCTTATCGACGTCGCCGCCCTCGGCGCCTCGAGGCCGACCGCCGACCCGCTGCCCGCACCTCCGCCCGAGGCGATGTCGCTACGTCAGGCGCTCGATGGGCTCGAGCGGCGCCTCGTCGGCGACGCGCTCGCAGCGGCCTCGGGCAACAAGGCCGAGGCCGCGCGCCGCCTCGGACTCTCACGCGTCACGCTGCTCGATCGCATGAAGCGCCTCGGTCTCGGCTAGCTCCTCTCCGGTCTTCAGCGATGTTCAGCGCGACCGTGTTGCCCCTCGTGCTCGAGTGTTGGCACCAAGGTCAGGGCGCCTCGGCCGGGACGCTCGAGACGAGCTCCAGGATGATCGCGGCGACTCGATGCGACTTCTCGATCTGAAGGTAGTGGCCGGCCCCGGAGAAGACGACCTGCTCGCCGTCCTCTGCCTCGTCGGCGAGCTCTCCGAGCAGCGACTTCCAGAGGTCCTCCCACGGGCGGGAGGCGGAGTGCGCCGTCGCGGTCAGCACCCGCACGGGATAGCTGCCGAACGGGCCCGCGGCCCGGATCTCCTCCGAGGCGCTCGCGAAGCCTGCGAATTCGGCGCGATCAGGCGCCGGCAACCCGGCGACCACGTCGGCGGGGATGGAGCAGCCACCGATGTTCGCCTCCTCACAGACCGGGGTGAAGTCGCGATGGCGCGGATCGACGAGCACGAGCCCGGCGACCTCGTCGGGGTATGCCTTGGCGAGGAGCTCCATATAGGTCCCGCCGAAGGAGTGGCCGACGAGCACGTAGGGAGGCGCGATGCCGCGTGACGCGAGCAGGGCGCGGAGGTCCTCGACGATGTGGCTCGGGTCCCGCGGGGTAGACGTGCGGTCGCTGTCGCCGAAGCCTGGGCGCGAGTAGGCAAAGACCCGCGTCTTGCGCGCCACCTCGCTGGCGACATCGTCCCAGGGCGTCCAGTCGTTCTGGAAGCCGGACTCGAAGACGACGGTGGTGCGGCCTGTGCCGGCGTCGACGAACTCCACCCGATGGCCGGGCTCGCCGGTGAGCTTCGAGTCGAGCTGGGTCTGGCAGGCGGCCAGCGTGGCGAACGCGAACAGCACGCTGGCGGCGGGGCGGAGGACGCGGAACAGGGGAGACATCGAATTTGCAGTCATGGAAACCTCAGGGGGTTCGAGAGAACCTGACCGTAAGCCTCGACCGCACCCGGAGATTGAACGTAGGGGCTACGAAACGCGCAGCGTGGCGGCGACGATGCCGAACATGCGGCGGAAGGTCCGGCTCAGGTGGGCGGAGTCCGCAAAGCCCTGGCCGTGGGCCGCCTCTGTGAGTGACTCGCCGCCGGCGTAGAGCTCGACGGCGCGGTTCAAGCGAAGCCACAAGAGGTAGGTGCGAAATGGCAGCCCGATGTGCTGCACGAACAAGTGCCGCACGCGTCCGGGCGACAGGCCGATGTGCTCGGCGACGTCGCTCAGCGTCGTGGCCTCGTCCAGGCGCGCCGTCACCCAGCCCATCAACTTGGCGATGCGCACGTCGGTGAAGCGGGGGCCGATGCCCTCCCCGGCGAGGCGCTGGACGAGCTCCCGGCCGACCGACCGCAGGGCCTCGTCGCTGCGGACCGGGCTGTCGAAGGTCGTGCGCAGCCGCTCCGGGAGATCGCCGAGCAGCTCCGCGGGGATGTGTGCGATCGAGGCGCCCGAGAGGCACGTGCGCAGGATGGCGCGCCCCGGGGCGCCGTCGGAGGCGACGAACAGGTGGGCCGTCAACCCGGTCGCCTCGAAGGCGTGCGGCACGTCGGGAGCGATGGCGATGGCGACCCCTTCGACGTGATCGCCGGCACAATCGAAGTGGACGCGCCCGCGGAGCGCGAGCGTGATCTGGATGACGTGATGGGCGTGCGGATCCGTCTTCGGATAGCGCTCGTCGGGCGGAGCGTCGAGAGTCCAGAGGCTCGCCCCCTCCCAGAACACGATCCGTCCGTTCGCGCGCGTTCGCATGAGGCGAGCCTATGCGCGAATCGTCGCCATTGGAACCCATCCGCCGCGCTCCGCACGTCGTAGCCCCTACGTTCAATCTTCAGTCGCGGATGAGCCTTACGCTCGAGCTCCCCGAGGTTCCCATGGCACATTCGACGTCCATCTCCTGTCATCCCCCATCCGGCCACGCCGCGGCGCCGGCCACCTTCGACCTCGAGGCGCTCTATCGCGCCGCGAGCGGACCGACGCCTTCACCGATCGCGGCGCGTCTGCCGCAAGAGGTGCACGTGCAGCTCGAAGCGCGCGCGACGACCTGGGAGGTAGCACCCGGCCGCTCGGTGACGGGCTGGGGCTTTCAAGGCGGGGCCCCCGGCCCGACCGTCGCGCACGTCGGCGACACACTGGTCGCGCACCTCGTCAACCAGCTGCCCGAGCCCACGCTCATCCACTGGCATGGGCTGCGCCTCCCCGCGACCATGGACGGCACCGACGCCGTCCAGCGCGCCGTGGCGCCGGGTGATAGCTTCGAGTATCGCTTCGTGCTGCCCGACGCCGGCACCTTCTGGTACCACTCGCACGCCAACGAAACGGTGCAGGTCGAGCGCGGGCTCTATGGCGCGCTGGTCGTCCTGGGCGCCGGCGAGCCCACCTTCGACGTCGACCGCGTGCTGGTCCTCGATGACCTGAAGCTCGATCGCCAGGGACGCATCGCCAAGACGGCGCTCTTCGATCGACACAGCGGGCGCGAGGGCAAGGTCGCCCTGATCAACGGTCGCGCGGAGTCCGAGCTCTCCATCGCCGCGGGCCAGGTCGAGCGCTGGCGCCTCGTCAACGCATGCAACGCGCGCTACCTGCGCCTGTCGCTGGGCGGTCGACCGTTCCGCGTGATCGGCGGCGGCGGTGGCCTCCACACCCACCCCGTCACCGTGACCGAGACGTTGCTCACACCGGGGGATCGGGTCGAGCTCGCGGTCGGGCCGTTCGAGGACGAGGGCGCGGTCATCACGTTCGAGTCGCTGCGCTACCGCCGCAGCCTGATGCGCTGGCCACGGCGCATGACCTGGGCCACGCTGCGCGTCGGTCCGCGCGACACCTCGCGCGCTCTGCTGCCGCCGGAGTTCGCGGTCGTGACGCCGCTCGTCTTGCCGGGGGCGTCACTCGCGCCGAGTCGCGTCATACGGCTCGGTGGGCGCATGACGGCGCACGGCCACGACTGGCTCATCAACGGCGAGATGCATCACGTCGACAAGCCGGTGAAGGTCGGGGAGCTCAACGTGTGGGACATCGTCAACGAGACCGGCATGGACCACCCGTTTCACCTGCACGGCTTCTTCTTCCAGGTCGTGGCGCGCGATGGCCAGCCGTGCGTGCCGACGTCGTGGCAGGACACCGAGAACCTGGTCGGCAGGGGGCGCGTCACCATCGCCTTTCGCGCCGACGATCGGCCGGGACAGTGGATGTACCACGGTCACATCCTCGAACATCACGCCGCCGGGATTGATGGGCCACTTCGAGGTCACGCGGTAGTGAGGTCGCGCGCTGGCGTGGCCCCTGTTCGGCTGGTAGGGGAAAGGTGGGCTCTGCGACGCATGGCCGCGCCGGGCGCCAGGAGGTCGGCAATGCGAGCCATCATCTATTCGAAGTACGGCGCACCCGACGTGCTCCGGCTGGCGGAGATCGACAAGCCCGCGCCGAGGGCAGGTGAGATCCTCGTGCGCGTGCGGGCCGCCGAGGTCACCAAGGCCGACTGCGAGCTCAGGAGCTTCCGCTTTCCGGTCAAGTGGTTCTGGCTGCCCTTGCGCCTGGGATGGGGGATCACCGGCCCCCGCAAGCAGGTCCTGGGCGGCTACTTCTCAGGCGAGGTGGAGGCGGTCGGCGAGGCGGTGACGCGCTTCGCTCCCGGGGACCCGGTGTTCGGGACGAGCGGGCTCAGGATGGGGGCGTACGCGGAGTATGTGTGCGTGCCAGAGGGGGCCACCGTAGTCGCCAAGCCGGCCAATATCACCTTCGAAGAGGCGGCCGCGGTGCCGCTGGGTGGCCTCAACGCCATTCACTTCATGCGCATGGCCGATGTGCAGCCCGGGGAGCGGGTCCTCGTCAACGGCGCCGGCGGCAGCATCGGAATGATTGCGGTGCAAATTGCCAAGGCGCGTGGCGCGGAGGTGACCGCGGTCGATAGTGGTGCCAAGGAAGCGATGCTGCGGGGGCTCGGGGTCGACCACTTCGTCGACTACACGCGCGAGGACTTCACGACGTCGCAGCACGTGATCTTCGACATGGTCGCCAGGAGCTCCTACTCGGGGTGCGTGCGCCTGCTGGAGCCCAAGGGGCGCTACCTCATGGTGAACCCGCGCCTGTCCGACATGCTGCGCTCGGTGGTGACCCCGTGGTTCACTGGCAAGAGTGTGCGCTTCGCGTTCGCGCGCGAGCGGGTCGCGGAGCTCGCCGAGCTGGCGGCGCTCATCGAGGCCGGAACGCTGCGGCCCGTCGTCGACCGGGTCTACCCGCTGGAGCAGGTGGCGGACGCCCATGAGCGCGTCGAGACGGAGCAGCGCATGGGGAGCGTCGTCCTGTCGCTCGGGTGAGGCCGCGTCACGTCGCCCAACCCTCGTCGACCTCGCTCTGACCCGGGCCCGCGTCGCCCGTCGTTGTCAGAATCGGCTGAGGCGGACCGTCTCGCGCAGAGCCACCTTGTCGCTGTACTCGATGCCGCGGAAGAAGACGCTGTCACTCGGCGTGAGCGGTTCGATCGCCGCGTCGAGGTGCTCGATGAACGCCTTCATCTCGGGCGCGTCGCTGCCGAAGACACCGGGCGCCGAAGCCTGCGGGTAGAGGCGGAAGCGGAGCTGACCAAACTTCTTTTCGACGTCGAGCTTGTAGATCGCCATGGAGGTCCCTCGTTCGTTTGCGGTGCCGCTCATTCCGAGTGCACACGGGCTGCGAGAGTTACTCCACGCCATGGGACGCGGCAAGCGAGCGACGCGCGACCGCCCCCGGATGTGGCTGCAGACACGCGGTCTCGTGTATCACCGGCCACGCTCGACCCGCGGGCGTGTCGGCAGCGCCTCGTCGATCGACACGGCACGCCGATTCTTCTGTTGGATCCAGACCGCGCACGTTGGGACTGGGTGCTCGTCCAGCGCGGCTTTAGCGCGCTCGCTCGGGCCGAAGCACTCGGTGGTGCGCTCGGTCCCTACGCGCTGCAAGGCGCCATCGCCGCGTCGTCGATCGGCTCGGCTCGAACCCCGCGCTCGCGGGCTACCACTTGCTGCCTGGCGTGCGTGGCGACCTCCTCCAGAAGCTCGGATGCTTCACCGAAGCCGCGGCAGAGCTCAGCCGCGCCGCCTCGCTCACTCGCAACACGCGCGAGTGCGAGCTCTTGCTCGAGAAGGCCGCGGCCTCCACCGAGGCCGCTCGCGGTCCGGTGTGACCTCGAGTTGCTGACTCGACCCGTACCCGCGACGGGTGCTACGACCGGGACATGCTGACGCCCGCGGTCTTCTATCATCCCGATGGCTACTCGACCGACAACAGCCGCGTCATGGGCCGCCGGGTGGCGGGGCGTGACTTCCTGCGCGCCCACTTCGAGGCCGCCGCCGCGGCCGACATCCCACGCCTCACGTGCCACGCCGCCACGCGTGAGCTGGCCGCTTCCTTCGCGCGCGACGGCCGTGCCAGTGGCTATCGGGGCAAGACGCGGCTGGTCGCACTCGACCAGGTCGAGCACCTCGGCGATGACCGCATCCTCTACGTGCCCGACCCCAGCATCGGCCGCCACGCGGCCTATCGCGAGCGGGTCGGCCGCGCAGCGTACAGCCTCTCGGGGGTCATCCACACGCTCGCGAGCGGGCCGACCCTCGACCTCGTCGCCGGTCTCGTCACCGATCCCATCGCGCCCTGGGATGCGCTCGTGTGCACCTCGCACGCGGGCCGCTCGGTCGTGACTCACCTGCTCGAGGCGACCGAGGCCTGGCTCGCCGAGCGGGTCGGCGCCCAGCGCTTCGTGCGCCCCGAGCTGCCGGTCATCCCGCTCGGCGTGCACACCGATGACTACGCGGGCCTTCGCGGTGACAAGGCCGACGCGCGCAAAGCACTTGGGATCCCAAGCAATGCGCACGTGGTCGTGTTCGTTGGCCGCTTGTCGCTGCACGCCAAGGCGCATCCGCTGCCGCTCTATCTCGCGCTCGAGCGGGCCGCGCAGACGGTCGGTCCGATCGTCCTGCTCGAGGTCGGGTCGTTCGGCGATCCCTCGATCGCGAAGGCCTTCGGTGAGCTGCGCGCACCCTTTCCCAACGTGCTCGGTGGCATCGTCGGCGGTGAGGTGGCCGCCAGCGAAGACCAGAAGCTCGCCTGCCTCGCGGCCGCCGACGTGTTCACGAGTCTCGCCGATAACATCCAGGAAACGTTCGGTATATCGGTGATCGAAGCGATGGCGGCGGGCCTCCCGGTCGTCGTCTCCGACTGGGATGGCTACAAGGACACCGTGCGCGACGGCAGCGACGGGATCCGCGTCGCGACCTCGTTGCCTGCGCTCGGAGCCGGCGTGGCGCTGGTCCAATCCTACGACCGCGGGCTCATCGACTACGACCGCTTCGTCGGTTACCAGAGCCAGCACTGCGCGGTCGACATCGACGCCGCCGCGTCTGCCTTCGCAGCGTTGTTGTCCAACCCCGAGCGTGCTCGCGCAATGGGCGAGTCCGGCATCGTGCGCGCGGCCGACTATCGCTGGGCCGCGGTCTACGCGCGCTATCAAGCGCTCTGGTGCGAGCTCGATGCGCGCCGCAGTGCCGCGCTTGCAACCACGCCCCGACCCGATCCAGGCCACCCGCTGCGCGCTTCGCGCCCACATCCCGAGGCGCTTTACGCCTCGTTCCCGTCATCCGCGACGACGCTCGACACCCGCTGGGAGCTGGCGCCGCAGGGCGACCCCGACCTGCTCGCGCTCGAAGGCGTGTCGCTGCCGCTCGCGGGAGTCTTATCGGCCGAGGCCGCGGCGCGCCACCTCGCGAGCCTCGCCGCTGGACCACGCTCGGTGCGCGAGCTCGGGGGGCAGCCGACCACCTCGGGCGAGCTTCACGCGTTGTGGAAGTACGGGCTGGTCCGGCCGGTCGCATGAACGACGATGCGAGTATCTCGAACGAGGTCGCCATCATCGACTCACGCTGACCAACCCGAGCTGTCCGACAGCCGGCCACGGCGGCCTTCCGGAAGCCTCGGGTTGCACACTCGCGCTGGCGTCTGGTACCCGGCCGTCAAGGGGGTGCTCGGCGACCTCACGCCCCAGTTGTTGGAGCCACTCGCCTATGGTCCCTTCCCGCTGGTCGTGCACAGCCATGGCCTTTCATTAACAAGGCCAAGCATCGAGGACGTGCCGCTGCCCGAGATCTGTCCGCCCGGCGAGCTGCCTATCGCGATGGGGCCGTCGCGCCAGCACCTGCTCACGCGGCTGGCACTCTACGCCTGGCTCGAGCTGCGGCTCGGGTCCAGCGCCAGCGAGCGCGCCAACGCTGCGCCTTCTTCGAGTCGACCTTTACGAGCGCCGCCGACACCACGTTCGAGTAGCGCGTGGCTCTCCTTGGGTGCACCTCGGTCGCCGCGACGCTCCAGTGAGCCGACGTCAGTAGACCGCGACCGCGTCGGCGGCCGCGAAGCCACTGGCGACGACGTTGTCGACGCTGACGCCTTCGAGGTAGTTGCCCGCGAGCTGTATGCCCGCGGGCAGCGCCTGACGCAGTGCGCGGATCGCGCGTGCGTGGCCCGGTTGGTATTGCGGTATCGCCTGGTCCCAACGCGACACGTGGGTCATCACCGGCTCGCCGCGCAACCCGAGCAGCGCGCGTGCCGCGGCGACCGCCTGCTCGATGAGCTGCGTGTCGGTGCGCTGGCCGATGTCCAGGTCACGCATGCCGCCGAGCATCACGCTCAGCGAGCGCATGCCGGCCGGTGCGCGGTTCGGGAAGACGCTGCTCGCGAAGACGATCCCGAGGATCGATCGGGCTCCGTCGGGCAGCGGGCTCGAGCTCGCGCAGAGGAGCCCGAAGCCATCGATTGGGCGCGCGAGATCGGACTCACGTACGCCGAGCTCGACACGCGTTATCGGCGCGCTCGGCAGGTACGTGAGCACATCGAGCGGTGCGCGCGCGACGACCTTGCTGAGGATGGCCGCGGCCTCGCGCCCCGGTGTCGCGATGATAACCGCCCGTGCGCGCACGACCTCGCCGTCACGCAGGACGACCTCGAGCTCTCTTGCGTCGCCCGCGCCCGCATCGCCGTGGCGCGCGATGCGCACACGCTCGACCGAGACGCCGCAACGGATGCGCTCGCCGAGCACGGCCGCGATCGCGTTGGGCAATGTGCCGAGCCCGCCGCGCAACGAGAAGATCCCGGCACCACCCATGCCGCCCTTGGCGCGCATGCCCTTGAAGAGGCTGCCGTGGTCGCGCTCGAGCTCGCCGAGGCCGGGAAAGGCGTCGACCCCGAGGCGCTCGGGATCGCCCGCGAAGACACCAGTGACGAATGGGTCGACCAACATCGCGACGGCCTCGCTGCCGATGCGGCGGGTCAACATCGCGGCGAGCGTCTCGTCGCCCGGGTCGCCCTCGCGGCGGGCCTTGCGGAACGGCTCGGACATGAGGCGCAGCTTGCCGGCGCGCGACAAGAGGTCGGTCTTCAAGAGCGACAGCGGCGAGCCGGCCAGCGCGTGGATAGCACCCTTGGCCCAGATATAGCGCGTCTTCGCGGCGGGCAGGCTCGGCTCGATCGCGTCGCCGAGGCCGACCTCGTGGATGAGGCTCGCGATGGTGCCGCGGTCACCGCGGATGCTGCCCGGGCCTTCCTCGATGACGAAGCCATCGGAGGTCGTGATCGAGCCGACGAAGCCGCCGACGCGCGGGCACGCCTCGTAGACGCGCACGTCGATGCCGCGCTTGTGCAAGCGCCAAGCTGCCGCGAGCCCGGCAAGCCCGCCGCCGACGACGACCACACCCGCTTCGCGCGTGCTCATGACTGCGCCATCCGACCCGTGCGATAGGGCTCGACCACGGCCCAGGCTTCGCACGCGAGCTCCTGCGGTTCCGCCCCGACGAGGTGCAGCGTGAGTGGCGGCTGCGGCGCGACCTGCAGGAACAGGTCGAGCTCGAATGTAAGCTTTTGATTGGGTTCCTCGGACTCGATCAGCGCGCGCTCTTCGTCGCCGAGCTGGCTCGTCGCGACCGGCCGGATGTGGCAGCCAAACGGCAACTGACAGCCGCCTTCCAGCTTCTCGAGGAGCCAGCGCTCGGCCGCGACGGAGCGCGCCGCCTCGGCCGTGTGCAGGTCAGCCAGGAGCCCGCGCAGCCACGTCTCGTCGCGACACTGGATCGCCAACATGCCCTGCGCCGGGGCCGGCACGAAGTGGCTCGGATCGAGCGGCAGCGCATCGAGGTCGGACACATCGAGACCGAGCCGCGCGACGCCCGCACACGCGATGATGATCGCGTCGTAGGTGCCATCACGCAGCTTCTGGATGCGCGTCGGCACGTTGCCGCGCAGGTCGACCAGCTCGACCCCGGGTGCATGGAAGCGCGCGAGCGCCTGCCGTCGTGCCGAGCTCGTCCCCAGGCGCGCACCTTCGCGCAGCGGCAGGATACGGCCCGCCTCGTAAGAGATGACGCCCTTTCTTGCGAGCAGCAGGTCGCGCGCATCCTCGCGCCCGATCATCGCGCCGAGGGCCAGCCCGGGCGGCTCATCGGTGGTCATGTCCTTCATCGAGTGCACCGCCAGATCGACCCGTCGATCGAGCTGCGCGTCCTCGAGCTCCTTGGTGAAGAAGCCCTTGCCGGCCATCTTCGAGAACGGGATGTCGTCTATGCGATCGCCCGTCGTCTTGATGATCGTGAGTTCGGTCCCAAAGCCTCGCGCCTCGATCAGGTCGCGCACGTGATGGGCCTGCCACAACGCGAGGTCACTGCCACGGCTGCCGATACGCACGGTCTGCATGCTCGATTCTCCAGGTCCCAAGCTTCCAACACCTTGAGGCTTACGCACCCGCACGTGCTCTAGATCGCGAAGCGCGTCCGACGCACCTCGTCGACCATCGCGTGCACGCCGGAAATCGGCGTCTCCGGCACGACGCCGTGCCCGAGATTGAAGATGTGCCCGACGGGACCCGCGGCCGCGATGATGCCGCGCACCTTCTCGCGGATGGTCTCTTCGGGTGCGAACAGCGCCAGCGGATCGAGGTTGCCTTGCAGCGGCACCGCCCCGAGCGTCGCCCGCGCATGCGCCATGTCGGCAGCCCAGTCGATCGCGAACGCGTCGGCCCCCGTCTCACGCAAGACGGGCATCGTCGCCGACGAGTCACGCATGAAGTACATGCGCGGCGCGCCACCGGCCGTGCCAGCACCCTTCACGCGCGACCAGGCGCGCTGCACCGCGGGCAGCGCGAAGCGGCGATAGTCGTCGGCCGACAAGACGCCAGCCCACGTATCGAACATCTGCACGGCCTCGGCGCCCGCGTCGATCTGCAGCTGCAGGTAGTCGCCGACCGTGTCCGCGATGCGGCCCAGCAGCTCGCTCGCGAGCTTCGGCTCGGTCCACAGGAGCTTCTTGGCGTTGAGCCAGTCTTTGCCGCCGCGACCCTCGACCATGTAGCAGAAGAGCGTCCACGGGGCGCCCGCGAAGCCAAAGATCGGGGTCTCGGGACGCGCGGCTTTGAAGAGGCGCAGCGTCTCCGGCACGATCTTCAGCGCCGCGGAAACATCCGGATGTACTAGCCTTTTGATGTCATCGGGCGTGCGCACGACCGGCGACAATTCAGGGCCATGGCCCGTGTCGAACACGACGTTGAGGCCCATCGCCTCGGGCACCGTGAGGATGTCCGAGAACACTATCGCCACGTCGAGCGGGAACCGATCGAGCGGCTGCAGCGTGACCTCGCACGACAGCTCGGGGCTGCGGCACAGCTCCTCGAAGCTGACCTTGGCGCGAATCGCGCGGTACTCGGGCAGGTAGCGTCCCGCCTGCCGCATGAACCAGACCGGCGGATGATCGACCGGCTCCATGGCGAAGGCGCGACGCACGCGCTCCCGTGAGGTGAGCGAGGGGACCGAGGTGGTGGGCTCGTCTTGCATGCGGCTCTATATAGATGCGCCGCCCAATCCTGTCTCTTGTTCGATTTCGACAACGGCAGCCGCAGGCGACACGCCTATTTGCCCGCGGCCGCTCGGCTCAGCGTCTGCCGAACAGCACCGCGGCGGTCTTCGCGTCCTTCTCGGCGGTCGCCTTCTCGGCGACCTCGGCCCGCGGCACACCTTTGGCGAGGAGAGCCTTGGCCGCCTCGACCGCCTGCTTCACCTGCGCCTCGATGCCCATGTAGCTGCCCCAGCCGACGGTCTTGTCCCCGTTGACGAAGAAGGCCGGCGTGCCCTGCGCTTCGAGCACCTCGGCCTGCTCGCTCTCGTAGGCGATCTGCGCGCTGATCGCGGGATCGGTCAGCGCCTTGTCATAGGCCGCCAGGTCGAGCCCGAGCGCCTCCGCCGTCGCGCGCAGCGACGCGTCGTCGAGCTGGCTCTGCGCATCGAAGAGGCGATCGTGCATCTCCCAGAACTTGCCCTGCGCCATCGCGGCCATCGCGGCGCGCGCCGCTGGCTCTGCACGCTGGTGCGACGACAGCGGGTGCTGCTTGAAGATGACCTGGACCTCGCCCGGGAACGCGCGCGCGAGCTTCTTCATCGGCTCGACCGCGCGGCGACAGACCGGGCACTGGAAGTCGCTGAAGACGAACACCTTCACCAGCGCCTCGGCATCGCTCGCGCCCATCGCGGGCGAGACGCCGGGCGTGCCAGCGAGGCCCGCGTGTGGCTTGGGTGCCGCGGCCCTCACCAGCGGCAGCGGCGCGGTCAGGCCCGGCGTACGCTCGAGCGTCTTGTCATCGGGCTCAGCCGGCGACGAGGTTGGCGCCGTGACGGGCGCGGGTGTGGGCACGGGCACGGGCGTGGGCGCGGGCGCGGGCGCCACGACATCAGCAGGAGCAGGCACCTCGCTCTTGCTCGGACCACAAGCACTGGCGAGCAACGCCATCATCAAGCCGGACATTACCTTCACGCATGACCTCCCAACCCGCTGGTAGCTTGGCAACCCATAGGCTGCGCGCGGCTCAGACCCGCGCTAGCACGTTCGCGGTTCTGCTTTCAAACGGGTTGACCATCGTGCTACACGCCCGCGCCGCATCATTTAGGAGGCACACGCGATGTCGATCAAAGAAAAGCTGCTCGCACTCGAGCGTCAGGCCGAGCTCGGCGGCGGACCCGATCGCATCGCACGCCAGCACCGTGACAAGAAGCTCAGCGCCCGCGAGCGGCTCGAGCTGTTGCTCGACCCCGGCTCGTTCGTCGAGCTCGACAAGCTCGTCACGCACCAGTGCCGCGACTTCGGCATGGACAAGCAGGAGGTCCCCGGCGACGGCGTCGTCACCGGCCACGGAAAGATCGATGGCCGCACCGTCTTCGTCTTCGCCCAGGACTTTACCGTGCTCGGTGGCTCGCTCGGCGGCGCGCACGCGACCAAGATCACCAAGGTCATGGACCTCGCGCTCAAGGTCGGCGCACCGGTCATCGGGCTCAACGACTCGGGCGGCGCGCGCATCCAGGAAGGCGTCGTCGCGCTAGCCGGCTATGCCGACATCTTCACGCGCAACGTGCTCGCCTCCGGCGTCATCCCGCAGATCTCCGCCATCCTCGGTCCTTGCGCCGGTGGCGCCGTCTACTCGCCAGCCATCACCGACTTCGTCATCATGGCGCGCGAGACTTCATACATGTTCATCACCGGGCCTGACGTCATCAAGACCGTCACGCACGAGGATGTCACCAAGGAAGAGCTCGGCGGCGCGATGGCCCACGCCTCGAAGTCCGGCGTCGCGCACATCGCGGCCCCTAACGAGAAAGCCGCGCTCGCCTCGATCCGGAAGCTCCTGTCCTACCTGCCCGACAACAACCTCGGGACCCCGCCGCGCTTGCCGACCGGCGACCCACCCGACCGCAAGGACCCCGAGCTCGCGACGCTCGTGCCGGAGCAGGCGAACAAGCCCTACGACATGAAGGACGTGATCGCGCGCATCGTCGACCGCGACTCATTCTTCGAGATCCACGCCGACTTCGCCAAGAACATCGTCGTCGGCTTCGGGCGCATGGATGGCCGCTCGGTCGGCATCGTCGCGAACCAGCCCGCGTTCCTCGCCGGCTGCCTCGACATCGACGCGAGCATCAAAGCCGCGCGCTTCGTGCGCACCTGCGACGCGTTCAACGTGCCGATCGTGACCTTCGTCGATGTGCCCGGGTTCCTGCCCGGCGTCGATCAGGAGCACGGCGGCATCATCAACCACGGCGCGAAGCTGCTCTACGCCTACGTCGAAGCGACGGTGCCCAAGATCACCTGCATCGTGCGCAAGGCCTACGGCGGCGCCTACGACGTCATGGGATCCAAGCACGTGCGCGCCGACGTGAACCTCGCGTGGCCCACCGCCGAGGTCGCGGTCATGGGGCCCGAGGGCGCGGTCAACATCATCTTCCGGAACGAGCTCGCCGCGGCTGGCTCGCCCGAGGCCCAGATCGTCGAGCGCAACCGCCTCGTCGAAGACTACCGCGACAAGTTCGCCAACCCGCTGCGCGTAGCCCGCCTGGGCTATATCGACGCGGTCATCCTCCCTGAAGAGACGCGCTCGCGCATCTGCGACTCGCTCGCGATGCTCGAGAACAAGCGCCAGTCGAACCCGCCGCGCAAGCACGGCAACATCCCGCTCTGAACGAGCACGCAGGCGCGGTATCTGCGTGCCGCGTCGACCCAAAGGTGTCCCCATGGACTCGATCAACCCGACGATTGTCACCTACAAGAACATCCTGTGCCCGGTCGACTTCTCCGACTGCAGCACCAAGGCCTTCTACCGCGCGGTCGGCTACTGCCAGCTCTTCAGCGCGCAGCTCACCATCCTGAGCGTGCGCGAAGGCGGCCCGGTCTCCTCGTACGAGGATGTGACCACCGGCCGCGAGGCGCTCGACCTCTTGCGCGAAGGGCTCGTCGCCCGCCTGAACATGCTCCAGGAGGAAGGCAAGATCACCCGTGAGGAGCGCGACCGCATCACGCTCGTCACGCGCAACGGCAAGCCCTTCGAAGAGATCCTCCGGGTGGCGATCAGCGGCGCGCACGACCTCATCGTCATGGGCACCCACGGCAACACCGGCTTCAAGCACCTCTTCATGGGCTCGCAGGCCGAGCGCGTCGTGCGCCGCGCCCCTTGCGACGTCCTCACGGTGAAGCCGGATGGCTACGATCCGAAGCTCGACCTCGGCTGATCCGGGAAGGCACGGCGCGCGCGATTGGATCGACCCGCCGCGCGCCGCGTGCCTCAGCGAACCGGTGCTACGTGCCGCGATGGCGCGTTACGTCCCGCGTCAGCGCGCGCCGCGCACAGGCTCCCGGCTTGCCGCGGTGTTGGTGCCAATCCTCATCGACGAGCGCGTCGGTGCGAATGCGCAGGTCCTCTTCCTCGTGCGGCCGATGACGCTCACCGCGCACTCGGGTCAGGTTGCGTTCCCTGGCGGACGCATCGACCCGGGTGACGCCGACCCAGTCGCGGCGGCTCTACGCGAGGCCGAGGAAGAGCTCGGCATCCCACGCGAGCTGCCAGAGGTGATTGGCCAGCTCGATCAGCTCGACACCCACACCGGCTTTCACATCACGCCGGTGGTTGCGATCTTGCGGGTTCCACTCGCGATAACCCCTTCGCCGATCGAGGTCGCATCGCACTTCCAGGTGCCGCTCGGCGTGCTCGCCGATCCGCGTGAGCACCGCACCATGCGCGGCCTGCGCCAACCGAAAGGGGCCATCGCCGGCAGTGAGATGCGCCTGCACTTCTGGGTCAACGCACCGCAGACGATCTGGGGCGCGACCGGCTACATGCTCTCGAACCTGTTGAGCGCGCTTGGCTGACTCAGTCGGCCAGCAGCGCCCGAAGTGCCTCGACCGTCGGCTCTTCCAGGCGTGCCCGCGAGAGCGTCACCGCCTCGCGCGCGAGTAAGCGATAGACCGCGAGCACCTCGCCATCGCCATGCGCCTTCAGTGCTTCGATATGGCGTGCGACCGTGGTCGTGTCGCCGCGGCTTGCCGGCCCGGTCACGACGTCACTCGGGGCGCCGCGGCCAAGGTTGTGGACCGCCGATAACATCAATGGCTGTAGGGCCTTACGCGCCGCGTCGGGCGCGAATCCGGACGCCTCGAAGAGCGACATCGCCTGCGCGAAGAGCGCTGTCGCATGTCCTGCAACGGTCACCGCCGCTGCATGGTACAGCGCGCGCTCGGCCGGCACCGGATGCGGCACGAGGCCTGCGTCACGCGCCAGCGTCTCTGCGATTGCGATCGCTGCTGGCTCGCCTTCGATCCCCGCGAAGGCGCCGCTCGGATCGGCTCCGGCTGCCAGCGCTACCAGCGGATGCATGCAGCCAACAGACCGCGGGGCCGTAGCACCCGCTCGTAGAACCTCAGCGGCATGCACGCCCGACAGGTGGAACCAGACCTCGTCTACCGCGCTCGGGCGTTGTCGCAGCTCGTCCGCAACGTTGGCGATCATCCCATCGGGCACAGCCAGCGCCACCACCTCGGCCGCGGGTGCCGCGGCGTTCGGTCCATCGCGCCGCGACCAGCTCACGATCGAATGGCCGGCGGCGGCCCAGCGTGGCACCAGCGCGCTCGCGGCCCGACCAGTGCCGACTACCAGCAGCTTCACGCGTACCTCACGACCAGCAGCTTCACGCGTACCTCACGACCAGCAGCTTCATGCGTGCCTCACGACCAGCAGCTTCATGCGTGCCTCACGCCCAGCAGCTTCACGCCCGGTAGAGCCCCTCGCGCTCGATGATCGTCAGGACCGGCTCGGGCACCATCCACCAGTAAGGCTCGCGCGCCGCGACCCGGCGCCGGATCTCGGTCGAGCTGATATCGGGCAGCGTGAAGACCTCGTTGGGAAGCCCATTGCCGGCGGCCTCGCCGCGACCGACGACCAACACTCGATTGCCGACCAGCGCTTCGAGCGCGGACCAGTCCTTCCAGCGAGGTCGGTCGGCGTAAGCGTCCGCGCCCATGACCAGCGTCACCTCGAGCTCCGGTCGCTCCACGAGTAACGTCCGCACGGTGTCGACGGTATAGCTCGGCACCGGCAAGCGGCCCTCGATCGGATCGACCCGCACCTGCGGCCCGAGGTGGGCGACCGCGGCCGCGGCCATCCGGCAGCGCGTCTCGAACGGTGCCATGCGCTTGCCGAACGCATGCCCTAGCGCGGGCAGGAGCCACACCTCGTCGACGCCACCGCGACACAGCGCCCACGTCGCTACGAGCACATGGCACTGGTGAGGTGGATCGAAGCTGCCGCCATAGAGCGCGACGCGCACCTTGCCACCATCGGCCGCGCCTTCGCTCACGCCCGGAACGCCTGGGCCTGCGCGTCGGCCTTCTCGAGCAGCGTGTCGAGGTCGCCGCCCTGGTCGATGCACTCGCGCAGCGCCGCGCTACCCCAGAGCAGGTCGATCGCCGGTTTGTCTGTCACGAACTCATATGCGTCCGAGCGCCACGTCCACGCGTCCGGCGCGACCTTCTTGAACGCCTGCAGCACGTACGCGCCGAGCTTCACCGCCGACACTGCGGTCGCATCGAAGCCGCGCAGATAGACGCCGCTGCACACCTTGCCCGCGTGCTTGCCGAAGGCCGGCCGGAAGCGCACTGGCACGAAGTCGACACCCGGGCAGTCCTTCTTGCGGAGGGCATCGACCAGCGCCAACGGGTCGACGCCAGGCGCGCCGATCTGCAGGAACGGCGACGTCGTGCCGCGCCCCTCGGACAGCGTCGTGCCCTCGATGAAGCACATGCCCGCGTACACGAGCGCGGTGTCGCGCGTCGGCATGTTCGGTGAGGTCGGCACGAATGGCAGGCGCGACTCCTTGCGGCACGGCACGACCATCAGCTCGCACTCGGGCGCGAACGTCTTGCGATACCACTGCGCGAGCTGCCCGACCGTGAGGCCGTGGCGGATCGGCAAGCCCGCCACGATCCCGCAGAAGCTCTCGAAGCCCGCCGTCAGGAGCGGCCCCTCGCGCCGCGGTCCAATCGGATTCGGGCGGTCGAGGACCCACACCGGCACCCCCGCCTTGGCCGCGCCGCGCATCACAAGCGCCAGCGTGGCGGCATAGGTGTAGTAGCGAACGCCGATGTCCTGGATGTCGTAGACGACCGCGTCGATCCCCTCGAACGCTTCCGGGCGCGGCTCGAGGCTCGCCTTTTCGGCCCCGTAGAGCGACACGACCGGCACCCCGAAGACGGGATCCTTCGCGTCGCCGGCGACTGGCTCCATGTCCTCGTGCGTGCCCCATACCCCGTGCTCGGGCCCAAGCAGGCGCACGACCTCGGCGCCTTCAGCGCGAAACACCTCGACCGCGTGCCGCCCCCACTGCTCGACGGCAGTGTGATTCACCAGCAATGCCAGGCGCTTACCGCGCAGCTGTGGGACGAATCCCTGGGCGACCGAATCGAGTCCCGATGACATGTAGCCTCCGTTGATGGCCGTAGCGGCGCACTCCAGAGGCCTCATACAATGTAGCTGCGGCCCGATCTACCTTCCCAGGCTATCGGTCGGCGAGCCACTGCTTCCAGGGCTGCGCATCGTCGCCGAAGCTCTGGCCCGACTGGAATCGCAAGGCGCGCGCAATCGACTTGTTCAGCGTCTCGTCTCGGCTGCTCATCATAGCGATAAGATCGGGCACGGTCGTCGGCTGCTTCACCATCGCCAGCGCTTCGACGGTCGCGCGTTGCACGCGTGGGTCGTTGTCCTTGAGGGCCTTGCCGAGGATCGTCGGTGACTCTGTGCAGCCGCACAGCCCGAAGCCAGTCACGGCCTCTGAGCGGACGCCGCCGTCCTCGTCGCGCATCCATGACTCGAGCAGCACCAGAATGAGCTTCTTGTCCTTCGCGGTGACGCGATTGGCGATGAGGCGCAGCGCGGCCTGGCGCACCACCGCGACGGCATCGCTGGTCAGGGTCAACGCGAACTCCAGTGGGCCGACCTTCGACTTCGGCGGGGTCTGGCGCCGTGACAGTTGCTCGAGCGCGAGGGCGCGAGCCATTTCGTCGAGGCGCGTGTCTTGCGCGAGCTTGCCGAGCGTATCGGTCGCGGCCTTGGTGTTCAGCGTCCCAATCGACGAGATCGTCAGCAGCTGGCCGGTCTGGGTCATGCCCGGCGCCGACTTGAGCACTTCCGGCATCGCCTCGTCGCCGCCCATCTTGAGCCACGCCGCCGCGAACAAACACGCCTCGGCGCGCAGATCCTGGCACGTGCTCAGGGTCTCGAGGGCGCTCTGCACCTGGGGCGGCCGGCCGATGATGGAACTCATGACAAGCATTGCGACGAGCATTGGGAACCGTCCTAGAAGCTGGTTCGCGAGTCCACCCCACATGGCGGAGACCCGGTCGAGTACCGGGAGAGGGCCGACGTCGGCCCGTTGGTGGTTCGCTGCATCTTGTCCAGAAGGGCCGCTCCTGTTTGCGGCGAGTCCAGACCGGGATACGATAAACCATGGGTATCATCGACGCGATCCGCAGGAAGTTGAGCAAGAAACCACCGGCAGCGCCAGAGGCGAGCGACGGTCCGCCCGCGAAGCCGCTGCCACCGTGGCGAAAGGCACTACGCGCGCTGCTGCCGGTGGCCGCTTTGCTGATCCTGCTCGGCACATTCGTGTTCGGATCCGAGTTCGCGGTCGAGGTCGAGCCGGGCGAGGTCGCGGTCGTCTACAACATGAGCGGCATTGGCCTCTTCGGCGACGATGCCGTGGTCTCGAAGGAGCAGGGTGTGCAGTTCATCTGGCCCTACTTCCAGCGCCTCGAGAAGATCGATCTGCGGCCGCAGATCTTCGTGATGGAGGGCGCCGAAGACATCAGCGACGACCATCAGAAGCAGCTCACCGTGCGGGCCAACGACGGGTCCAACTTCTACTTCGAGAAGGTCGAGATCCACTACCAGGTCATCCCTTCATCGGCGGCTGACGTCATCCGGCAGAACGGGCCCGGTGATGCGTTCAAGCATTACGCGTTGCGGGTGCACACGCGCGAGATCCTGCGCAACGAGTTCGGCCGCTACTCATTCCTCGACATCGCCGATCCACGCACCTACGGCGAGGCGACGACGCGCGCCAAGGCCGCCCTGAACGAGCGCCTGAACCCGCTCGGCATCGAGGTCACCAACATCCCGCCGCCCAAGCCCTCGTTCGATCAGCGGGTCGAGCTCGCGATCGAAGAGCGCCAGAACGCCGAGCAGGAGGTCGAGGTCCAGCTCGAGAAGCGCAACAAGCTCATCCAAGAGAAAGGCCGGCGCGTGCAACAGATCGAGCAGTCGAAAAACGCCGAGTACCAGACGCTCATCGGCGAGCTCGAGGCGAAGAAGCAGCAGGCGCTCAACGCGCTCATCGCGGTGAAGCGCGAGGCGGACAAGTACCACATCGAACGCCAGGCCGACGGCGACGCCGAGCGCGCAGAGAAGGTCGTGCGCGCCAAGGCCAACGAGGTCGCTTACTCGAAGTCGGCCGAGGGTCTCGTCGCCGAGATCCAATCGGTCGGCGCATCGGGCCCGGACGTCTTGAACCGCGAGATCGCCATCCACGTCTTCCCGCAGCTCGAACGCATCAAAGCCGCGCCCTATACGCGCTCGCAGACGCCCATCGACATCCGCCACATCGACGCCGACGGCCGCGACGGAGGCGGTCGATGAAGACCCTGAACATCGTCTCGATCGTCGTCATCATGCTCTGGCTCGCGCCGAAGATGTGCATGGAGCAGATCGGCCCCGACAAGATCGGCGTCCGCAAGAGCGTCGACGGCGGCGTCGCGGAAGAGGACTTCATGCCCGGCTGGCACCTGTCGCTGCCGCTCGTGCATAGCTGGTACGAGCTCGATGCGACGCTCCACTACCTCGAGTTCAACGACGACTCCGGGACCGCGCTCGACGTGCGCACGAAAGAGAACAACATCATCTTCATCGACTGCGTGATCGCCTATCACATCATCCCGGGGGAGGCCTGGATGATAGTCCGCGAGGGCTTCGACCAGACCTACGACACCAAGGTCAAGTCGGCGGCGATGGGCATCCTGCGCGAGAAGCTGGCCGACCTTTCGAACATCGACGTGCAGGATCCCGACAAGCGCGAGGGAGCGGTGAAGACCGCGGTGCCGGCGGTGAACGAGGCCGTGCGACAGTATCACGTCGAGGTCACGCACGTGACGGTGCGCGCCATCCGCTTCCGTCCCCAATACGAGGAGAAGCTGCAGAACAAGCAGTTCTTCGTCGTGCAGGGCAAGCTCGATGAGGCCCTCCAACGCCAATCGAAAGCGGCGCAGGACACCGAGACGCTGGAGAAGTCGATCGACAAGGAGATCGCCCTCAAGACCGAGGAGTGGAACAAGAAGATCGAAGAGCTGCGCTCGAAGTTCGAGATCGAGATCGCGACCATTCAGGCCGAGGGCGTGACGTATGATCGGCAACGGCGGGCGAACGGCGACGCGGCCCATGACGAGGCGATCGCCGAGGGCAACCTGGCGGAGTCCAAGGCCAAGGCGCTTGGCGAGAAGCTCCGCGCCGAAGCTCTCGCGAGCCAGGCGGGACGTACGTTTTCGGCCATCGAAGCGGTCAAGGGCTTCAAGCTCGGCGACATCCAATACAACTCGAGCGACACCGACTTCCTCCAGCGCTGCTGCTCGATGAACGCGTGGCGGAAGTTCTTTTTGGCCGAGGAGCGTCCGTGAGGATCCTGCTCGAGCTCTTGCTTGCGGCAACTCTGATCGTCTTCGCCGGTGTCTACGCGCCGATCCTGTGGCGCCGGGCACGTGACCGCAAGCGCCCGACTATCAAGACGATTCCGGCGCCGCCGAGCAGCGTCCTGCGCCTTGCACAGGGTGACGATCGGCTGCGCGAAGCGGTCGACCTGCGCAACAAGATCGCCGACGTCGTGCGCAAGCCCGATGTCGGGCTCGACGTCGTCATCGTGCATGAGGTCGACGACCTCATCGCGGGCATGGTGAGCCTGCACGAGCTCAAGACGCAGCTCGGTCAGCACCTCGCGACCATCTCGGACGAACGCATCGCGCGCGACGCGGCGCTGCTCGACCCCGAGAGTGTCGCGACTCAGCGGCGTCAGCTCGAGGCACTGCGACAGCGCGAGCGCAGCCTCGAGACCGAACTCGCCCGGGCCGTCGCGGGCCTGCGCGAGACCTGGCTCGGGCTGCTCGATGCGGTCGCCCAGCCCGGAAGCAACAGCCTGGCCGCCGACCGGGTACGTTCACAAATCCAATCACTCCGGATCCGCATCCAGGCCGAGCGTGAAGCACGCACCGAGCCCGAGCCCGCTTGAGGAATTTGATAGCTGCAACCGCAAGCGATACGGGCAACCTTGTCGTTGACAGTCTTGTCTGACTTGCATAGCTTTCGCGCCCCAACGGGACGACCCGACGAGAGAGGTTATGGAGACGACGATCCGCCAGCAGCAGAATGACTCGCCGATGATGCCGCCGCAGCAGCGCTCTGAGAAGAGCGGCGACTCGCGCCCGATGGAGGTGAAGGTCGAAGGCGATAACATCAATCGCGCGATCAACCAGCTCAAGCGTAAGATGGCCAATGAAGGCATCTACAAAGAGCTGAAGAAGCGCCGCTTCTTCGAGAAGCCTTCGGAGAAGAAGAAGCGCAAGCAGCGCGAGGCCGAGCGCCGCGTCCGTAAGGCGCAGCGCCGCCAGGTCCCGGCCTGATCTGAGACACCTCTGACGCGCTACAGCGCGTCGGTTGGGTATCTTCGTCTGCGCCGAGCCTTCAGGCTGCCGTCGTGAACGCCTTGCGGCTGTGCACAGACGAACATCGAGCCCGCGAGCCCTTCTGGACTCAGCGGGCTTTATTCGTTCTGGCGATACGCTCAGCCTAAGCCGAGGCGAGCACCGGATCACTTCCGATGAAGGCCGACCGCGCTTCGGACCAATGGCGCACCTCGACCGAGCGGAGGCCACCCACGCCCAGGTCGTAGATGTTGTAGCGACCGACGTGCTCGGGCACGAGGCTCGACCAGGTCGAGCTGCCGCTGCCGATGATGGCGACGCCATCCTGCTCGAAGCGATGCGAGACGTGTGTGTGTCCGTGCAGCAGGAGTCGAACGCCGGCCTTCGCGAGCGCCTCGATGAACGCATCGCGGTTGGCGAGACCGTGCATCTTGTCCTTGCGGAAGCCGCGTGGATGCAGGTTGTGATGCACCAGCGCGACCGCGAAGCGATGGGCCAGGGCGCCATCGCGATGGAGGTCTTCGAGGCGCGCGATCTGCGGGGCCGACACATGGCCCGTCGCGATGAAGGGAAGGCGCGCAATGGCTGACGAGAAGCCGAGCAACGCGACCTCGCCGAGGTCCTTCAGCCAAGGATAGCTCGACGTCGTTGGGTCCTGCCCGGCGCCCCACATCCAGTCGCCGAAGTGCTGCTCGAAGCGGCGCGTCTTCTGCGCGCCGCGTGTGTAGACGTCATGATTTCCGGGGATCACCGACAGCTTGTGGCCGAGTGGCTCGAGGATCTGACGCGCTCGCACGAACTCGCTCTCGAGCGAGAGGTTGCTCAAGTCGCCAGTGACGACGACGTGATCGATGCGGCCGTCGGCCGCGAGCTCGGCGACGGCGGCCTCGAGCAGGCGCGTCGGGTGGGCGTCCTTGCGATGGCCGACCAGGTTCACGAGCCCGGTCGCGCGCTTGTTGACAAAGCGCGTCCAGGGCACTCCCGTGAGGTCGAGCACATGAACATCGGACAGATGTGCGAGGCGCATTCGGGGCGCCTCAGCGGGTTGTGGGGCGGCCGATGCCGGAGGCCGAGCCAGTCGCGATCGAGGCCGAAGGAAGGACCGACACGAGCTCCTCGTTGCCGACAAGACTCGATTCGTCCTCGGTCGTCGCTGCGACGACGCCCTTCCACGACACGACACCACGCGCGATGAACCACAGACCGAAGAGGGTCTGCTGCATGAGCTGCATGAGCCACACCGCGAGCCCGAACGCGATGACCCGCGGCGCCGCGTCCGAGATCCCGTAGAGTCCGACCGGCAGGCACAGGAAGTACCAGAAGCTGCCGACGTTGCCGGGGCTGTTCGGGATCATCATGCCGACCACCACGCAGGCCATCATCGCGTAGGCGCCGACCGCGTCGATAGGCAGCTCGAACGCGTGCAGCATGCACCAGACGCCTAGCCCGTTGAGCGCCCAGTAGATCAGCGTCATGACCAGGAAGCCCGCGAACGTGCGGCTAGACGGCAGGCGTCGGAGGCCGCGCAGGAAGTCATCGAGGATGCGACCGATGCCTTTCGCCAGGCGCTTCGAAACGAGCCCCGCGGTCATCTGCACAAAGGCCTTCGTGCGCGCGTGCTGCCAGCGCGCGCCAACCAGCAGCACGGCCGCCGCGCTGAAGACCGCCAGCGCCGCGAACGCCCCGACCTTCATCCGATCCGCGCTGGGACCTTCACCTGGCAGCGCGAACAACACGCCGAACAGAAACAGCGACACGACCAGGCCGTCGACGACCCGCTCGACCACGACCGTCGCGAGCACCTCGCTCATGCGCACGGGCTTCCCGGTCAGCGCGGTCGCGCGCTTCACGAGGTAGGGCCGCACCAGCTCGCCAAGGCGCAGCGGGAACAGGAACATCGCCATGAAGCCGACCGCCCCGATGCGGTTGTGTTCCTTCAAGCTCAAGGGCGCGATGGGATCGAGCAGCGGCTTCCAGCGGACCACGCGCATCACGTGGATGAGCGTAAGGATCGCGAAGTACGGCAGGAACCAGAACAGGTCGACCGACCAGCCTTCGCCGTGCGAGCCGACCGTCATCACGCTGCCGTCGAGGTGGGTCGGGCCGACGAGTCGGTCGAGCGGCCAGTCCTTGGCGGACAGCCACACGAAGAACACCCCGATGGCGAGGCCGAGCACGAGCTTCAGGAGATTCCGCTTCAAGCGCAGCGCGTTCCTTCCAAAGGGAAGCGGAACCTACCCACCGCCCAACGAACGAGTCAAGGAAGCGATGTGCCCGTGTTCCGCCCGCTCGATATGGCGTTCAGCGCCCTTCGAGCTTGCGCTTCAAGACCGCGAGCGCGTCTTCGATCTCGAGCTGCGTAAAGGCGCTGTCGGGCGCTTCGCCGCGATCGATGCTGGTCGCGGTACCGGGCGACAGGAAGCGCGCGGCGGCGTTGCGATCCGCGGCTGTCAGCGGTGCCGGGCTCGCGAAGCGCTCACGCAATCCCATCACGTCGCGCAGCTCACGCTCGAGCTGCTCAATCACCTTGAGGAGCCCTTCGACGCGCGGGATCGCCTTGTCCGCGAGCGCGTCCTGCGCGGCCGTGCGTGCCAGTCGCACGCGCCGCTGCCACGTCTCGAGGCCGCCCTTGGCGCGCGCGAGGTTCCGCTCGATCGAGTGCTGCTGGAGGATGATCTCCTTCAGGTACGCGCGCCGGATCTGGATCGGCAGGTCGGCCGTCGCGCCCGGAGCGCTCGGCGTCGTCTCTCCGATGTCCTCGAGATCATCGTCGCCCGCGGGCGTGGCTGTGACTGTGGGGGCCGCGGCAGGGGCAGGGCGGCCGGCCTTGATCGCTGCGAGCACGGCCTGGGCTGCGCCCGCGGGCCCCGACGGGTCCAGCTCGCGCAGCGACTCCTCGGCGCGCGCGCGATAGGCGCCACCGGGCAGGAGGCCTTCGACGTGCACGGCGATCGTTATCGGCACCTCGGAGATGAGTGCGCCACGCTGCACCAGGAAGCGGTCGCCTTCGAGCAGACGCGACTCCGGCGTTACGAACAGGAGCGGCACACCACCGGCGACCGCGGCCGCGCTCTCGGCCGGCGACGGAAAGCCGACGAGCAGCGCGGAGCCGCGGATCCATGCCTCGAGATCACCGTCGCTCTTCGGGCGCTTGCCGCGAAGTCCATAGGTTCCCGCGCGCGCCCGCACGAGCTCGTCCACGCCGGGGCGCTGTGACGGCAGGAACAAGAGCGAGAAGCGCTCGGGCTTGGCGAGAGATAGTTGGAACAGCAAGGGATCGACGTCGCCGGGATCGAGCCGCGCGAACGACACCGCGACTTGCGGCAGGTTCGTCGTAGCGTCGCCAAGCTGCTTTGGGACGACCTCCGCACCTGCGGTCACCGGCCCGCCGATGAACGAGCGCGCACGACCCTCGCGCACGCGCGGCAGGTCGGTGCCGAGGCCTGGATGGGCGACGACGATCGCGTCGAGCTCGACCGCTTTCCACTCCGGCTCAATGTGATAGTCGACATCACACGCGACCCGCAGCGCCGTCGGGAACACGCGCTCGACTAACGGGAACGCGATGCGCGCGACCTCTGGATCGGTCGCCAGCACCGCGTCGATGCGGCCCTCGACCGCCCGCAGCTGTGAGACAAGCCAAGGCTCCGCGCTCGCCACCTCACCGCCACGAAGACCACGCACGAGGTCCTTTGCGAAGGTCGTGATGCCGCGCTTTAGCTCGGTGATCGTGGGCACCGACTCGGCCGTCGGCTCGGACCGCGGCAGCGCCAGCGGCACGACCTCGCTGCCGGTGTCGCGCAGCGCCTGCACAAGCCGCGCGAAGGCACGCGTCAGCGGCACGCCCGCCTCGGTCAGCGCCAGCACCCGATAGCTGTTGTGGCTCTCGGTCGCCCGCTCGCTCGGCACGAGCGCCGGCACCGGTGCACGTATCGCGGGGACGGGTGGGGTGGGCTCGATCGGCGAAGGCGAAGCGGGATCGTTCGTGGTGCTCATTCGGTCTCGCGGGTGAGAGGCCGCCGGACTCTAATCGCGCACCTCGCCGGCGACAAGGCGCGCCCCAACCGCGAGCAACTTGCGCTGCGTGCTCATCCGCGCGCGGCGACCGGCGTGGTCTGCTTGCGTTGCGCGCGCGCCAAGGCCCGCACGAGCTCGGGACGCTCCGGCGCCAGCGCGACCAGCTCCTCGAGAGCGGTCACCATCCGTTGCACATCGCCCACCCGTCGCGCGGCCTTCACCACGAGCTCGAGCATCGCCACCCGCTGGGCGGGGTCGGTCAGTGGCGGCGTGTCCGTGAGGACGTTCAGCGCTTCGTGATTGCCCTTCCTGCGCACGTACAGCGCCGCCAGGTTCAGCGCGACCTGGCTCCTCCGACCCGCGTCGACCCGCGGCTCGGCTTCGTGCGCGAGCACGCCGGCGAGCGCAATCATCGACAGCACGTCGTGGCGATTGTGGCGCGCAATCCCGGCCAGCGGTCGCGGCTCTGCGTCGCGCAACCAGGCGAACCAGCAGGTCGGCGCGAGCGAGCCGGGCATGTCGTCCGTGCGCACGAAGCCGAGCACATGCGCCTCCAAAGTCTGCAGCCGCACGTCCTGCCAGAGGCCTTTGTAGACGCTGCGCGAGACGTGCAGGAGGTCGAGGTGCGGGCGCAGCTTGAGCTCGGATTCCTCCTTGCTGCACATGCGATGCATCACCATGCGGTTTTGCAGCACCGACAGATCGAAGCTCTTGCCGTTGAACGACACGAGGTAGCGGAAGCGCTTCACGCGGTCCCAGACGATCTCGAGGAGGGCCGCCTCCTCGTCGTGATCGCGCAGCAACACCTGCTCGAGCCGAACGGTGTCGCCCTCGAAGTAGCCAAGCCCAATGAGGAACGCGATTGTGCCCGAGCCGTGCTCCAGGCCAGTCGCCTCGATGTCGAGGAACAACGCCTCACGCGGATCGAAGTCGGTCAGCCGCGCATCGCCAGTCATCCGTTCGAGGTGGCGATAGTCCGCCCCCAGCGCGCGTCCGAGCGGTATGTCGCCATGCCGCTCAGCGGGCTCGTGAAAGGTCGTCGCGACCCAGGTCGAGCCACAGCTCGTCTTTACCGCGCGCCCCGGCAAGGCCTCTGCCAAGGTCGGCGCAGGCCCAATCTCGACAGGCAGACCCGCGCCCGCTGCTTCGTGCGAACGGAAGCCTCGTGCGTGTTCTCGCGCACCACGACCCGGCATGCGCGCACGTGGCGAAAGAGGCTCGCTAGCGCGTTCCATAAGGGCGAGCGCCGCCCGCAGCTCGGACACGATCGCGGCGACCGACGATGGCGGCGGAGGCGCTTCGACGACCGGCGGCGGCACGAAGCGCGCGAGTTTGTCGCCAAGACGCATCACGACAGGACCCCTGCCTGAAGGAGCCCGAGCAGTCGCTGCGCCGCGCCGCGAAGGCCGCCATGATAGCGCGGCAGTGCGCCCGAGCAGTTCGGACAGCCCGCCTCGCAACGACAGCCCGCGACCAGCTCGCTGGCGCCGGCGGCGATCTCGTCGAAGCGCTTGAAGATCTCCGGCCCGAGCCCGACCCCACCGGGCAACGCATCATAGAGGAACACGGTCGGATCGAAGTCGCGCGCCAGTGCGCCGCCACCACCTGGGCGTGCGACCTTCTCACCGGTGCGATCGCCGACCGCGCGATCGATGTCGCGCTCGTGGCACATCAAGATCGCGCAGGCGACCGTGCGGAGCGCATGCGCGACCACTTCCAGCGCGTCGATCAACGTGTCGCGATCCCACGGCAGCGCGTCCATCACCTCGCGCGGCACATCGAACCAGCACGCGGTCGTGTGCATCTCGAACTCGGGCAGGTGGATCTCGCCGTAGCCGAGGACCTCGTTCGTATAGAAGCGGACCTTCTTGAAGCCGACGAACTTGCGCGTGACCAGCACCTCACCCGACATCAGCGTGAAGGTCAGCGCCGCGGCCGTCGACCCCAGCGCATCCCCTTCGGCAGGGCCCAGCGGGCGGCTGTCGTCCTCCTGGATGATGGCGACGCGCGTGTAGGTCATCGCGGTCGTGTAGTAGTCGGGCTTCACCTTGCGGACGAACGCCTTGTGGTCGTCGTAGTCGAGCCGCTCGACCTGATAGTGCTGCGAGTCGACGTGATAGATCGCCCATTGATGGAGTGATGTGTGCGTGCTGCGGAAGTCGACCTCTGCCAGGATCTTGTCCGTGTCTAGGTCGATGACGACGAAGTTCTGCTCCGGAACTCCTCGAAGATTGACGTGATTTGCCGGGAAGCTGCGATCGCTCCAGTGCCAGCGCTCGCCGCCTTTGTGCAGCACCTGATGCTGCTCGAGATAGCTGAGGACTTCGCCGGTCTCTTCGCTCGTCAGGACTGAGAAGGCCTCGTTCGCCTCGAACGGGATCTCGAACGCCGCACACTTCGCGTGGTCGACCAGCACGAACAGGTTCTTCGGGTTGATGCGCGCGGTCTCGACGCTCGCCTCGACCAGCCGATCGGGTCGCTGCGCGAAGTACTGGTCGAGCGCGCCCGAGCCCGCGACGAACACCGAAAGCGAGCGTCCCGCACGTCGGCCCGCGCGCCCGGCCTGCTGGCGGAAGCTCGCGATTGAACCCGGGTAGCCAGCGATGACACAGGCATCGAGGCTGCCGATGTCGACACCCATCTCGAGCGCGTTGGTCGCGACCACGCCTCGCACCGTGCCGGCGCGCAGACCTCGCTCGATCTTGCGTCGATGTAGCGGCAGGTAGCCGCCGCGATAGCCCTGCACCTGCTCGGGATCGAGCCGCTCACGCGCCAGCGCCTCGCGCAGGTACTTCAAGATGAGCTCGACGTGCAGGCGACTGCCCGCGAACACGATGGTCGAGACGCCCGCGATCAACAGCGCCTTGGCCACCGCCACCGTGCCCTGCACGACACCCTGACGGATCTGGAGCTGGCGATTGACGACCGGCGGGTTGTACGCGACCAGGTGGTGCTCGCCAGTTGGGCTGCCCGCCTCCGACACGAGCTCGAAGGGCAGGCCGACCAGGCGCTCTGCCAGCTCGACCGGGTTCGCGATCGTCGCCGAGCAGGTGATGAACACCGGGTTGCTGCCGTGAAAGCGCGCGATGCGTCGAAGCCGCCCGATGAGGTGGGCGATGTTGCTGCCGAACACGCCGCGATAGCTGTGCAGCTCGTCGATGACGACCCATCGCAGGTTCTCGAACAGCTTTGTCCACTTCGTGTGCTGCGGCAGGATCGCCGCGTGCAGCATGTCGGGGTTGGTGATGACGACCTGCCCATGGTCGCGCACCGCGCGCCGCGCATCTTCAGGCGTGTCCCCATCGAACGTGTAGGTCCTGATGTCCGCACCGGCCGCTTCGACCAGCTCGTGCAGCCCCGCGTACTGGTCCTGCGCCAACGCCTTGGTCGGGAAGATGTAGAGCGCACGCGCATCTGGCTCGCGCAGCGCCCGGTCCAGCACCGGCACGTTGAAGCACAATGTCTTGCCCGAAGCGGTCGGCGTCGCGAGCACAACATTGCGACCTGCCCGCGCCAGATCGATCGCCGTCGCCTGGTGCGTGTAGGGGCGCGCGATACCCCGCGCCGCCAACGAGCGCAGCAGCGCCGGATGCAGGTCCGGGGGGAACTCGCCGAAGCAGGCACTCGTCGCCGGCCTCACGAAGTGGCCGGTGACGTCACCCGCGAGCAGTCGCCCCGAGGTCAGATCTCCAAGAACATCATCGAACGTCGAGCGCGCGAACAACATGCAGCCGTTCTAGCGCTGAATGGATATGCGGGCAACGAGTGTTCAGTGCCGCCTTGTCTGGACTCTCGCAAGGCTCGTAGACCGCGCTCAAACGGCCCCAGATGCAAGGAGGCACCCGAAGGGAGCGACGAGGCGTACGCTTCGTACGCCGCAGGAGCGACCGAGGCAGCGACGCCGCAGATGGGGTCGTTTCAGCGCGGTCTACTTGAAGACGCGCTCTTTGCGGGCTTGGAAGATGAAGGGCAGCAGCTCCTTCTTGAGGCTGAGCATGCGGCTGAACTTTGCCTCCTGGCGAACGTTCGAGTAGAGCGTCGTCGGCTTGCGGATCTCACCGTCGATGAGCTGGTCTGAGAAGTCGTAGAACTTCGACTTCGGCTCGGCCGCGAGCGCCGAGGTCGCGCTGCCGAGGGACACGGTGAGGAGCACCATCGTCACGAGCTTGTTCATCTGCTTGTCCTTCGTTGGGCGATGGCCTTCGAGCCATCAAGGTCAGTGTTCTATACCCTAATCGAGGGGCCGGCCATTCCGCGGCACTCGCTGGCACTCGATGGGGAGTCGTCACTTCGGCGCGTCAGCCGGGCCGGGGGCAGGCGCCGGCGCACCAGCGTCAGGCTTGGTGCCGTCGGTCGGCGGGACTTCGGGGGGCGGCTCTTCGAGGCCCTTGAGACCCCCGTGGGCGATGATGTCCTTCAGACCCGCGATGGTCTTCTGGTTCTTCTCCGCCTCGACCGGGGTGAGCTTGGCCTTCTTGCCGTAGATTTCGTAGTACTCGACGGCCTTCTCGAGGTTCTGCAGCTTGTTCTGGTACGTGTCGCCGATGCGCTTGTAGAGGTCGGCCCGCTCGGGCTTGTCCTTGACAAAGGCATCGTAGCAGCCGAGCGCCGCGGTGAACTGCTTGGGCTTGTCGGTGGCCGCGCCACCCATCCCGAACATCGCGTCACAGCGGCCGATCTTGGCCTCCATGTTGTTCGGCTGGGTCTGTAGGATCTTGTCGTAGTGGCCGAGGGCCCGCGCGTAGTCGAGGTGCTCGAGCAACATCGCCGCGATGTTCTGGCGCACTTCCATGTTCTCGGGATCGGCGTCGAGCGCCTGTTGGAAGTGCTCCATCGCGAGCGGGCGCTTGTCGAGCTTGATGTAGGTGTAGCCGATATTCGTGTGCGCTTCGGTCGAGGTCGGATCCTCGCGCAGCACCTTGTTCTCGAACACCCACAGCGCCAGCAGGAGCTTGCCGCGCTTGAGGTTGATGAGGCCACGCGTGTTCAGGCCAGTGACGTTGGTCGGCTCGACGTAAAGGACTTCCTTCACGTACTTCTCAGCCGTGTCGACATCGTCGCGCAGCAAGTAGTAGAGCGCGAACGCGTTGTTGGTCGCGACGTTGGTCGCGTCTTTCGAGCCGACCGAGTCGAGCAGACCCTTGGCCTTCGCCATCAAGTTGTCGGCATCCGCCGTCTGCCCGAGAAAGCGCGCAGCACGCGCCTTGCCGAGGTAGATCTTGGCGATATACGCGGTCGCCGAGGGCTCGCCCGGGTTCTTGTCGAGCGCCTTCTGGTAGACGCCGAGCGCCTCGTCGCCGCGGCCCTGACGCTCGAGCGCCTGGCCCCAGTTGAAGTACGCCTCCAGGAAGTCGGGCGCCTTCTCCGACGCCTCCTTGAACTTCTTCTCCGCCAGCTTGAAGTCGGGCCGTCCCTTGGAGACAGCCTGCACACCCTCACGGAAGGAGTCCTGCGCCGCGGGGTCGATGCCCTCGAGGTACACAGGAGCCTTCACCTCTGTGACGTCCTTGCGGGTGAAGTCACCGTCGTCGAAGCCGACCTGGCGGCCGTCGGGGTTGCTGCTGTTGTCACCATCGGGGTTCGACGGGTCGTTGCCGTTGACCGACTTGCCACTGGAACCGCAGGCCGAGAGCGCGAGCGCCGTTCCGAAGATGATGGATCGATAGAGAGCTCGCATCACTTGTTCTCCTTCTTCGGCTCGCCCTCGGGCGCCTTGGCGTCCTTGCCCTTGTCGTCGCCCGACGTCTCGTTCTTGAGATAGTCGATGACGGTCGAGCCGCGGCTCACAATCTTGATGAAGCTCGTCGACAGCACCGTGTCGCGCGTCTTGTCGGGCTGCACCGTGAACTCGGCGATCGGGAACTCGTCCTTGTTCACCTTGGCGGCGTAGACCGCCGACAGACGCGACCACTTGTTGTAGACGCCATCCTTGACGGCCTGGTGCAGCGCGGCCGTGAAGGCCGCAAGCGCGCGCTCCTGGATCGGGGCGTAGAGCTCTTCCAGTGTGAAGCGATACTCGTCAATCTGCTCTTCGTTGAGGCCCGGGGGCGGAGGCGCATTCGCCAGGCTCTCGGAGAACTCGTAGAGCACCTGGCCGAGGCGGAACGCCGCCGCTGCCGCCATGCCCTTGTCCTTGAAGTCGAGGACCTTGTCGAAGCCCTTCTCGGCCACGCGCAGCGCCTCGGCCTTGGCGACGAGGGTGCGCTTCAAGAGCGGGATGTCGAAGTTGCCCGACTTGCCGAGCGCCTCGACCTTGAGGACGGCGTAGTCGTCGTAGAAGTACTCGGCGCTCTCGAAGGTGGCCTGCGCGGCGAAGTACTTGGTCTCGGCCGCCGGCTCAGCGCCGCCCTTGCCTACGCCCTTCATCATGCCTTCCCAGCTCTTCACCACCGAACGGAAGAGGCCTTCGACCTTCTTGCGGTTCTTGACCTTGTCGGCCTTCTTGTAGGCGAGGCCCGCGGCCGCGAGGGTCTGGAGCTCGTACTCCTTGTCCTTCTTGCCATAGGCGCGAGCGATCTTCTCGTAGTGCTTGCCGGCCTTCTCGTAGGCTTCGGCGGTGTCCTTCAGCTCCAGGGTCTGACCGGCCTCGAAGGCGACCTTCTTGGCATCGGGTCGGCTCGCGTAGATCTTGGTGTAGTTCTCGAAGACGTCGAAGGCCTTGTCGTACTCTTCGAGCGCACGATAGAGCAGGCCCGCGTCGCGATAGGCGTCAGCCGCACGCGTCTCGACACCCTCGTTCTTCTTGAACTGGCTCTTGAACTGCTGCATCGCGACGAACGCTTCGGCGGCCTTCGCGAACTCGGTCTGCGACTCGTAGAGGATGCCGATGGCGGCCTGAGCCTGCACGGCGACCTCCATGTCGCGATAGCGCTTGATCACGTCCTCGTAGGCGGCGACCGCCTCGGGGAAGCGACGGGCGATCTCGTGGATGGCGCCGATGTTGAAGAGAGCCTTCGAGGCGATCTCCTTGTTCTTGCGCCCGAACTCCTCGACGATCTCTTGCTGGACCTTGACTGCCTCGTCGTAGCGGCGTTGCAGGGTGAGGTCGCGGGCATTCTCGGTCTTCGCGATGGCGATGATGAGCTCCCAGTCCTCCTTCTTGCGCGTGGTGAAGTTCTTCTTCTCGATGACGTCGCGCGCCCACTTCTCGATCTGGACCCAGTTCTTCAGGCGCTTGTACGCGTCGATGATGAGGTTGACGGCGTACGACGCCATCTCGTCTTTCGGGAACAGGTCGAAGATCACCTGGAGGCGCGTGACGGCCTCCTTGAACTGGCCGTGGCGATAGAAGATTTCGGCCGCGACATACATCATGTTCGGGATCTTCTGGCCGCGGTCGGGGTACTTTTTCTTGAACTGCTCGTCCTTCATCGCGGCGCCGAGCACCTGGACGTAGCGGTCGGCCGCGCCGATCATGCGCTTCTCGAGCACGTCGAGGTCGGTCGTCTTGATCTCCTCGTCCTGCTTATCCTTCAGGTTCGCGTCGAGCTCGACCTTGGTGATGTTGACGGTCTTGCCGCCTTCGGCGCACTGGCGCTTGCCGGTGCGGCAGAGCTCGCGCTCCATCGAGAAGACCACGCCGAGCGCGGCGTCCTCGGTGAACTCACCCTTCAAGTCCTTGGTCAGCGTCTTCTCGTACTGCTCGGAAGCCTCGAGGTACTTCTCCCGGTCGAACAGGATTTCTGCGTAGAAGAAGTTGAACTTGTACGAGTCCGGGTGGTCCGGATAACGCTCGAGGAACTTGGCGTAATACTTCGCGGCGGTGTCGTACTCGGCGGTGGCCTCCTTCTTCTTCTTGGCCTCCGAGTCCTGCGCCTGCTTGTGATAGGTCGTCGAGATCCACGCGAGCGAGCCGGCGACGAGCTCGTCAGCCTTGCCCATCGCTTCGCTGTTGCCCTTGTTCTTGTTGACCCACGAACCCTTGGGGTCGAAGAACTCGGTGAGCTCGTTGATCTCGGCCTCGGTCTCGCGCATGTCGGCGAGCTTCCTGCGGACTTCCATCACCGCATCGAAGTACTCGGCCACCTTCGGGCTCGACTTGTCGTGGTCGATCAAGTGCTTGTAGAGATCGATGGCCTCTTCGTCCTTGTCCTTGGTGACGAGCAGGGCGGCCATCTTGTCGAGCTTCTCGTAGGTCTCCTTGTCGCCGATCTCCTTCTGGAAGTAGTCGCGCGCCTCACGCCAGCCGTTGTCGACTTCGGCGTAGGCCTGGACGAGGTCGTTCAGAGCCTGCTCGCGGAACTCGATGAGACCGCTGCTCTCCTTGCCCTTGATCGCCTTGATGACCGAGTGGAAGGTCTCGATTGTCTTATCGAACTCGGCCAGGTTGAAGTAGACCCAGCCGAGCTTGTACAGCGCGTAGTTGTACATCGGGTGGTCTTTGAACTTCGCTGTGATCGCCTCGTAGTTCGACTTCGCATAGAACAGCGAGTCCTTCTCGAAGTAGTACTCGGCGAGCGTCAGGTGCGACTCAGGCACCAGCGGGCTCTTCGGGAACTTCGTGACGACGTCCTTCAGGAACTTCTCGCCGTCGAGCTGCAGCTGACGGTCCTGCTTCGCCTTGCCCGACTCGATCGAGGCGCGCCCGAGGAAGTACGTCACCTGGTCGAGGCGGTCGTAGTTCGGGTTCGCGAGCAGCACCTGGCGGTAGTAGTCGATGGCGACCTTCTGGTCCTCGATCGGCTCCTTCGGCTCCTCGGCGCAGCGCTTCTCTTCGAAGCACGAGTAGGCCGCGTCGTACTTCTCGCGCTCCATGAAGTAGCGGTATTTCGTCTCCTGCCAGTGGGTCTCGGCCAGCCGGAACAGGGCGTCTGCCTTGTTCGCATAGGTCGGGTCGGCGACCAGCGACAGCAGGCTCTCGATCTTGCGCTTGCGCTGCTCCGACTTCGTTGTCTCCGAGCGGCGCTTCTCCGGAGTCCACAGCGAGTTCTCGAGGTCTTCGATGCTGAAGCCCTTGCCCTGCAGCGGCTTGTTGTCGCCAGGCGGAGCGTCGGCGGGTGGGGTCGGGGCGGCCGCGTGAACGCTACCAGCCGCGAGGGTTCCCGAGAGCCCGAGCGCAAGGGTCAGGCCAAGCCTGAACGAGAGGTTCGCGAAGCGCGAAGCGTGAGATACCATCTGGTCTTCTCCGAAGGTCTGGCTCTCGAGCGATCGAGACCCGCTCTCATGTCAACTGACGTTTGTATTGTCACGCTCCGGGTCATCGGCGCGGCGCGCGCGATGCCCGAAGCTACCTCAAAAACAGACGTCTATTCGGTCACTTCGCGAACGCACTGGTCCTTGATCGTCGACCGATAGGTGCCGATCTCGTCTGCCCAGTATTCGTTTTCGAATTTCCAACGCCACGTGTCCGAGCCAACAATTGAGCCGGAGCCGCCCGTCTCCGCCTTCTTGTCCTCGGGCTGCTTGCCCTCGTCGATGGCCCGCTGACGTCGGTCCTGCTCATCGATGGCGATGTCGGCGAGGTCGACGCCGAGCTCGACGAACTTCGTCCGGAACTTCTGCAGCTCCTGGAGGCTCTCACCGAGGATGAGGCGAATCGTCAGACCGATCTCACGCACGCGGTCGCGGTGCAGCTTGGCGAGGTTGTCGCGCAGCTCGGTGCCGTAGTTCGCGAGCGAGCCACCCTCGGTGTCGAGGCGCCGCTGCTCGGTCTCGATCTGCTTGACGGTGCGGTAGAGGTTGTAGAACTCGACGTTCGCCAACACGCTCGGCACGAGCTTCTCGGGCAGCTTGTACTGACCGGCCTGCTTGCCGTTCACAGCCGACACGAGCGCCGAGTAGAAATCCTCCGGCTTTTGGGTGTTCGAGAGGAAGCTCTCGAGCGGGCTGATGAGCGGCAGGACTTCTTCCTCGAAGCGCTGGAGGGCCAGCGCCGTGCGGTCGAAGTGGCAGAGGTTGAGGTACGCGGTCGCCTCGAGGATCCATACTTCGGGGTAGAAGTAGTGGTTGAAGTACGGGGAATCGAGCGTGTGGAAGGTGCCCAGCGCGCGCGAGTAGTCCCCTTTCAGGAAGTACACCCAGGAGCTCTCGTAGAACGAGGTCGCCTGCTTGTACGAGCCCTGCGGGATCTTGCGGTAGTAGTAGATCGAAGCGTCGTAGTCCCCGATTTTATACGCGATTCGGGCGAGCGCCAGGAACGAAAGGTCTTTGACCTCGCCCGGCGACTCATTCTCTTCAGTCGCAATGATCGCGCGCTGGAAGGACTCGACTGCGGACTTGTAGAGCTCGTTCTGGACCTCGATGTACCCCTTGAGATACTGCGCCTTGCCGTAGTCCTGCGCGCGCGGGTTGACCGCGTCGAGGAACGAGACGGCCTTGGTCCAGTCCTGACCCTCGTGGAAGAACTCGCCCAGGACGTAGTTGAACTCGTCCTGGAAGTTCTGCGAGAAGCCGCCGACCTTGCCGGCGAAGTCGGCGAGACGCTCGAGCTGGGGCGGGGAGTAGTCGACCTTCTTGCGCAGCTCACGCAGCTGGGTGAAGGCGGTCTGGAAGAACGGCTTGTCGGGACCCTCGAGCACGAGGTCGACGAGCATCGACGCGGCACTCTGCAGGAGGCCGGCCTTCACGAGCGCGTTGGCGATGCCGAACTTGGCGAAGTACGCCTCCTCCGAGTCGGGCGCGAAGTTGCCCTGGGCGACGAATGCCTGGAAGGCCTGGATGGCCTCGACCCACTTGCCCTCGTCACCGAGCTTGCGACCCTTCGCGAGCACGCCCTGCGCGAACGCCTTGCGCTGCGCTTCCTCGCCCTTCTTCTTCTCTTCGAGCAGCTTCTGCGCCTCGAGCTTCAAGCGCTCCTCGCGGACGCGCTTCTGCTCCTCGGTCTCGACCGGCTCAACCGGCCCCTCGGGTTTGGGGGCCGTTCCAGTGCCGTACATCTTCGGCGTCTGGAGCATGTACTTGATGACCTTCTCGGGGACGTTCGCCTTCTTCAGTTCGAGGATCTCGGCCACCGACATATCAAAGACGGTCTTGTCCTTGTCGATCGCCTTGATGATCTCGTCCTCGGCGATGCCGAGCTTGGCGAGCGTCATGATCTCTTCCTTGGAGATCGCGAACGCGGTCGTCGCAATCGACGACGTGAGCAGGGTTGCGCCCACCGTGGCGGCCACCCACTTCCTGAATCCGTAGCGCTTCATGCCGACCTCCACAGGTGAGCGTTCTGTCGGTAGAGACCGTTCATTCAGGGGCGGCGGTCATGAATGACACGCCCAGGGTGAGCTCGGCGGGATGTGACAAGCCGCCACCGGTGCCGTTGTCCAGCTTCGCCGCGGCGTAGAAGAACTGACGGTAGTCGAAGCGCAGCGAGATGGTGTCGGTCAGGTAGAAGCGCATGCCGATGCCGACGTTGCCGGCGACATTGAGCTTGCTCTCTTCCTGGTTGAGCTGGCGGACCGTGGTTCCGATGACGCCGGCGCCGAACGCGAGGTGCGCGTCGAAGTGGCCGAGCGTGTCGGTGAAGATGCCGAGCTTGCCGTGGACCGGGCTCCACATGAAGTTGACGCCGGCGAGCCACTGAAGCGACTGCGGCACATCGACGATGAGCGACTCGTTGAAGTTCTGCTCGAGGAAGGTCTCGAGCTCGCTCGCGATGCGGATGAGGTAGCCACCCCACACTTCGATGCCGAAGTCCTCGGCGAAGAAGTAGTCGATGCGACCGCCGAGCGGGATGTAGTTGTAGAACTCGTCATTCGGGATGACGCCCGTGTAGAGTTCGAACTCCCAGCGCTGATCCTTGCGATAGAGGCGCTTTTGCAGCGAGTCGACCTCGCGCATCTCGTTGCCCCAATACATCTTGAGGCGATCGTCGAGCTTGCGCGTGTCCTCAACCGGATCCCCCTCAGCCGCCTTGACGGCCGGCGCGATCGCCATGGCCGACAACGCGACGGCCGTCGCGAGCGCGGTACGTCGGGCGCCGCCGTTACGACGCTGTCCGCGGGGATGGAAGATGCTGTTCATGGGCGTCCTTTGGGCAATGGCAAGAGGGTGCGGATGTGTCTCGAATCCGATTGTTCGAAGCCGACCGCGACGCCGGACATGCACGGCGCGCGCGGTGACGTGAGCTCAGTTGCCGGGGGTGCAGGCGGCGCAGTTTCCGCCGGTCTGGCAGGTTCCGCCGCAGCAGAAGCCACCGGCGTCGCAGGCCGCGAGGTTGGGCAGCGGCATGGGCGTGGCGCCATTGGCGCACACCATCGTCTCGGGCGAGCAGATGACGTCGCACGAGCCTGCGGCAACGCCTGCGCCGCAATCGGCGAAGCCACCGCAGGGCTTGCGCACGGTCGGGCGACGGTCCCAGTTGGTCGCGCTGTTGGCGCCGAGACCCTGACCGACTCCGAACGGGAAGGTCTTGTCGGCCGTCACCATGTTCGAGCTTTGACGCAGCACGAGCGCGCCCTGGAGGCCATAGAGCGAGCCTGTCGGCACGCCTGCACCACCGCCCGCATTGCTCTGGTAGGCGGGCACTGCGGCCGCAAGCTCCCAGTGGCCCATGAGCGAGTAGCGGACGTTTGCGACGGAGGTGTCGAGCGCTTCTTGGAAGGCGGCGGTCTGGGCGCGCGAGAACGAGTTGGAGTTGAGGAACTGATAGTGACCGCCCGTGATGCACGAGACTTCGACCTGGCGGGCGTCACGACCGGGATAGCCAAGCGACTCGAACTGCACGAAGTGGATGTGGATCTTCGGGGCGTTGGGATCGTCATTGTCCGTCTCGAGCTGGTCGACCAAGGCCGCGTAATCGGCGGTCATGCAGGGCGTCGAGCAGGTCAGGCGATTCTCGCCGGCGCACGTGTCGGGACCGTCGGTCAGCACCACGAGGTGGTTCGAGCGCTGCGTGTCACGAACGGTGTTGCGGAGGAACTCGTACGCGGTCTTGACGCCGGTCCACAGGTTCGAACGGCCACCGGTCGTCGCCTGCAGCTTGTCGATGCCCGCGCCCCAGATGTCGCGATTGCGCGCGCCGAAGCAGGTCTGCAGGTCGGCCGTGACATCGCCGATGGCGCCCGTGCAGGGTACCGCCAGGGTGATGCCTTCGCCGAACGCGAGGGCGCCGAAGCGGTCTTCAGTGTTGAGGATGCCGAGGAGCCGGCGGGCGGCCGCGAGGCGGAGACCGGTGCGGTCGGAGGCGACCTCACCGAAGTTCTGCGGCAGCGGGTTCGGGATACGCTCCTCCTTGAAGGAGACGTCGCGCACGAGACCACCGACCGAGCCACTCTGATCGATGAGCAACATAACGTTGTGGCCGCGACCACGGGCCGGGGTATTGGCTTCGTAGTGGATATCGTCGAGCGTCGCCGCTGGCACGGTACCGTTGGCGCAGTCGTTGCCCGAGGTGCTCGCCGGGTTGATGCAGTCGAACTGGAGCCCGATATTGCCAGTGCTCGACAGGTTGATGTCGGCCGGGTTGCGACCGTCGATGACGCGCGTATCGATGACATCGTTGGGGCGGATGGAGACGTCCGAGTCACTCGGCACGCCGGTGTCCGCGTTGCTGCGGCGCTGCGACGAGAGGTACGCCACGTTCGTGATGATGCCGTCGGCGGCGCCCTGGCCGCACACCCGGTCCCACGAGCCGTCGGCCTGTTTCTTCGCCGGGTAGGCGCTGATGATCTGCACCTGCTGGAACTTCGGCGTCGAGATGTAGATGGTCGCGGTCGAGTCGCAGGCCGCGAGACCAAACATCCCGAGCACGAGTGCGAGGCTCGCGACACGACCAGATCGAAGGGCGGGGTACATCGTCACTCGGGTTCTCCGGCTCTGTGCCTCGGTCTGCGGGACCTGGGAGGCGACGAAAGGCGCCCCATACAACGGACGTAGGGGTCGGTTGTCAAGGTGGTTCTGCCGCGACGCGGCGCATGCCAGAGCGAGTATCGAAAACCCGTCGTTCCATGCGGTTCGTGCTTGCGAACGGCCATCTGGAACGGTCGCTGGGCGTCCTGCGAGGAAGGCATCCTGCTCATTGACTCGCGTGGGTCGCCCCCATAGATTGCGCCCGACCTTCGCCCCGGGGCGCACGAGGAGAGACATGAAAGCGTTGAGCATCGGCATCGGATTGTTCGCGGCGGTCGCCGGCATCATTGGATGTGGCGACGGCGGGGCGAAGCCAGGACAGCTCGCGACGCTCGAAGCCTTCGACGACGGCCTGGCGCTCGGGGTCGGTGGAGTCATCGGTGTCTCGGCTGCGTCGCTGCAGGTCGGCGAGGAGGGTGTCGTCTCCGAGGTCCGCTTCATCAACACGGCGAGTGCCAACCTCGAGATCTCATCGATAGAGATCGTCTCGGAGCCACCCGGCGCGTTCCGACTCGCGGGTGATGCCCAGGGCGGTGCACTGCCGGCGTTCCCGGTCGTCATCGCTCCGCAGGACAGCCTCGACGGCCAGCGTAGCGCCTATGTCTATGTGTTCCTCACGCGCCCCGAGTCGGGTCAGACGCCGCAGGCGACGCTGCGTGTGAAGTCGAACAGTGTGTCGACCAATGGCGAGCTGCAGCCGACGATCGAGTACCTGGTGCGCCTGCAGAATGCTGCGCCGACCATCCAGGTGACGCCGCGCGCGGTGAACTTCGGGACAGTGCAGAACGGCAAGACGTCGCTGCAGTCGATCAACATCCTGAACCCGGGTGCGGACACCCTGGTCATCGACAGCTTCACGCTGAGCGGTCACCCGAACTTCGAGCTCATCGTCGGGACGACACAGTACAAGGTCACCGCCCAGTCCGCTTCGTCAGGCATCGTGCTCGACACGCCGATCGAGGTCGAGCCGGGCATCACGGTGCCGGTGTCGGTCCGCTACTCGGCGACCGATGCGAGCGAGGCGCGTGGCCAGGTCGTCTTCTTCTCGAACGACCCGACCGCCGCGGCCGGAACGCCGGTGACGCTGCAGGCGAACGTCGGCGGCCCGTGCATCGCCGTCAACCCGCGGAAGGTCGCGTTCGGCGGCAAGAAGATCGGCAACCTCGCGACTATCGACATCGAGATCAGCTCGTGCGGAGACCAGGCCCTCGAGATCACCGAGATCGGCCTCACGCCCGAAAGCTCGAGCCTCTTCTCGCTGTCGCTCGTGGCCCTGCCCGGCGTCACGGGTGCGGCCTCAGGCCTCGGGCCTGCGGATGCGCCGGTCGTGCTGCAGCCCAATCAGAAGGCGACCCTGACCATCCAGTACTTCCCCGAGGCCGTGAGCCCGGTCGATGGCACCAACCAGCCGGTCTACGACGTCGGTACGCTTCGCATCCGCTCGAACTCGTTCCAGCCTGAGCTGCTGACCGAGCTCACCGGCTTCGGTGTCCTGAAGGAGTGCCCGACCGCGGTCATCATCGTCCAGGAAGGCGAGGAGGTCATCCCGCAGACGAAGCTGCACCTCGTAGGCGCGCAGAGCTCGTCGGCCACTGGTGAGATCGCCAACTGGCAGTGGGAGGTCGACCAGCCCGACGGCTCGGGCTCGCAGTTCTTCCCGTCCAGCGCGGCGCCGGACCCGACGTTCGAGGTGAACGTGGCGGGCACCTACATCTTCCGGCTCACCGTTACCGACTCTTCAGGCGAGCCGTCGTGCGTGCCCGCCGAGACTTCGGTCTTCGTCAACCCGGACGAGGCGATCCACATCGAGCTCTTGTGGCACACGCCCAACGATCCCAACGAGAACGACCAGGATGTCGGCGCCGACTTGGACTTGCACTTCCTGCATCCCCTCGCGGTGGGTGGCTACGACGGTGACGGCGATGGCGTCCCTGATGGTTGGTTCGACCTGCCGTACGACACCTTCTGGTCGAATGAGCAGTCGAACTGGGGCTCGCTCGATCCGACCGTCGACGACAACCCCGGTCTCGACCGCGACGACACCGATGGTGTCGGTCCCGAGAACCTGAACCTCAACGTGCCCGAAGCGGGTGCGAGCTACCGCGTCGGCGTCCACTACTGGGACGACCACGAGTTCGGCACCAGCCTCGCGACGGTGCGCGTCTTCATCTTCGCCAACCTCGTGTTCGAGGTGACCGACGTCGAGCTCTTCAACCACGACATGTGGACGGTCACCAACATCGCCTGGCCGCCGGGCGGAACCGCGCCGCAGTTGGTCAAGGTCTGCGGCGGCACGACCACGACGTGCCAGACCGACATCGAGTGTGGCGCCGGCAAGTGCGGCATGCGCATCGCGCCGAACTACTGCCACCCCGACTTCTTCTGTCAGCAGTGACGCGTCGCCCGCTTCGCTGAGCTGGGCCCGAGGGCCCGACGGCGAAGCGGGCCGTACGCCCTTTCTCCAAAACCTGCGTGCCTCGTCCGACCCGTCGGGCCAGCCACGGAGACCGTCAGTCAGACGACATTTCGCTCGAGGTCATGATGCCGGTGGATCGCTTCGTTCCTTTCTTCGCGCTGCTAGCGCTTGGCATGTCGACCCTTGGCGGGTGCAGCGATGATGGGAAGGGCGGCTTCACCAAGGGCGGCGATCTGCTCATTACGGTGCGTCCGAATCCTGTTACATTCGGGTCGGTTGCGACAGGTCAGCACCAGGAGCAGATCGTCACGATCGAGCATGCCGGCACCAGCGGAACCCTCGAGCTGAAGGACGTGCGCTTCGTCTCGCAGAGCACCGAGCTGAAGATCCAGGCGCCCGGCAAGACCGAGCTTCAGCCGGGCGAGTCGACCACCATGCTGGTGCTCTACGACCCCATCGATACCGCGCCCGACAGCGGCAAGATATTTATCGCGACCAACGTCCCGAGCCAGACGACCGGCACCGAGACGGTCGAAGTGCCGGTGCAGACGGTCTCGCAGGGCGGCTTCATCCGGGCCGTCCCAGACCCCGTCAACTTCGGTGACATCGAGGTCGGCGAGACCAAGCCGCAGACTATTACGCTCCTGAACATCGGCTCGGACGAGGTCACGGTCACGAGCATCAAGGTCAAGAACGGCATCAGCGGTGACAACTTCTGGAGCAGCTTCGAGCCGGAGCTGCCGGTGAGCTTCGGCCCCGACAACTCGGTGACCTTCGAAGTCTCGTACTCGCCGCTCGCCCACGGTGGCAATCAGGGCAGCGTCGACATCGCGTTCATGGTGCAGGGCGAGCCCAAGGAGATGGCGCCGATTACGCTGACCGGCAACGGTGTCGGTCCACGTATCGAGGCCTTCCCGAACCCCGTCGACTTCGCCTGGCGCATGCTCGACAGCGACCATCGCCAGCCGCTGACGATCGCCAACCAGGGTAGTCGTGACCTCGTCATCTCGAAGCTCGAGGCCGCCTCCGGCTCGAGCAGCACGGTCACGTGGGAGAACTTCCCGGCCGGCGGCGCGACGGTTGCGCCTGGCCAGGTGCTGAGTCTCAACGTGGTGTTCCATCCGACCGCGGACATGCCGCAGACCACCGGACCCATCTCGACGTTGGTGTTCACGTCGAACGACCTCGCCAACGAAGGTAGCTTCGAGGTCAACGTCTTCGGCCGCGCCGAGGTGCCGGTGCTGCAGGTCAACCCGGAGCTGCTCGACTTCGGCTACGTCGCGCAGAACCAGTCGATTACGCGCAAGGTGGCGCTTTTCAACGCGGGCACGGCACCACTGCGGGTGTCGGACATCACGCTCACCGAGAACGTCAGCGGTGAGTTCAAGATCGAATCAGGCGGTTGGGGCCCGACGGCGGCCGTGCCGACCGAAGGGATCCTCGGGCCGTCCGAGGCGCGCGAGGTGCGCGTGACCTTCACGAACGAAGGCGCGCCGACTGGCATCCAGTGGGGCATGCTGCGCGTCGCTTCGAACGACGGTACCCGTCCCGAGTGGGACGTCGAGCTCAAGGCGCAGCGTGCCGGCTCGCCGACCTGCGAGTTCACGATGGTGCCGGCCCAGCTCGACTTCGGGACAGTCGCACGCGGCGCTCGCAAGACGCTCACCGTGAACCTCATCAACACCGGCTCGGGCGCGTGCTCTTTCGACTCGTGGCTCGTCAACGACTGCGCCTCGTTCTTCGGCTTCTTCGAAGGCAGCTGCTCGGACCCGGCGACGACGGTGCAGACCAACGGCACCAGCAGCTACTACCGCGCGACGTCGTATCCGCCGGCGATCCAGGGTGGCCTCCGCCCCGGCGAGTCGTATCCCATCGACATCACGTTCACACCGCCCGAATCGGCACCGATCATCGGCGACGAGATGACCGACTACGCGGCGCTGCTTGCGGTTCGCATCTACGACCCGTTCCAGCAGGCCGAGGTCGTGCATCCGCACTCGGCGAGCACCATCTACGCGCCGAACCTGCACGCGAAGTCGGGCATCGCGCAGCTCGCGGTGCTGCCGTCGGAGGTCGACTTCGGGCTCACGACGATCGGCTGCAACAGCCAGACGATCGAGGTCACCGCCTACAACGTCGGCAGCGCTCCACTCGAACTCTCGGACATCAAGCTCCAGGGCTGCTCGCCCGAGTTCCGCATCAAGTCGTCGCCGGGCCTGCCGTCGACGCTGGCAGCCAACGGCAGCGAGAAGGTCTCGGTGGTGTACGTGCCGCAGGACCTCGGCGGTGACTCGTGCGGCCTCGCGTTCTACACCAACAGCGAGCTCACCCCGACCATCGTCGTGCCGATCGATGGCGCTGGCACCTACGAGACCGAGCACACCGACACGTTCACCCAGACGACCGGCCAGGACGTCGACGTGCTGTTCGTGATCGACAACTCGGGCTCGATGTCGGAGGAGCAGAACAACCTCGCGGCAAACTTCCAGAGCTTCATCAGCGGCGCTGCAACCTGGCAGAACGACTATCATATCGGCGTCACGACGACCGACCTCGAGACCGAGAATGGGCGCCTCGTCGCGGCCGGCAGCAACAAGCGCTTCGTGACGACCGCCACGCAGGGCCAGTTCGCGGCCAACGCCCAGGTCGGCACCAACGGGTCTGGTGACGAGAAGGGTCTCGCCTGCGCTCAGGCCGCGCTTTCGCTGCCGCACACGGCGGGCTCCGGCGATCCCGCGAACCTGACCTCGTGCGGCGCCGATACCGACTGCACGGCACCCGAGCGTTGCTGGGATGGCTATTGCGGCGGTCGCAACCGCGGCTTCATTCGCGAGAACGCGGCGCTCGAAGTGGTGATTGTGTCCGACGAAGAGGACAGCTCGCCCGGCGACCTCAATTTCTACATCAACTTCTTCAAGAGTATCAAAGGCTTCTACAACGAGAACCTGTTCCACCTGCACGCCATCGTGGGTGATGTGCCCAATGGCTGCAGCTCGAGCGCGGGTGATGCGACCGCCGGCCAGCGCTACGACAACGTCGCCAATGCCACGGGCGGTGCCATCGTCAGCGTGTGCGACACGAACTTCGCGGCGGGCCTCTCGTCGATCGGCGACATCGCATTTGGCCTGCGCACGCAGTTCTTCCTTGGCCGCTTGCCGGACCCCACGACCATCGCCGTCGGCGTCGCCGGCACCAGCTGCCAGAGCGCTTCGGGCGCGAACTGGGTCTACGACGCCGACAGCAACTCGGTCGTGTTCTCCGAGACGGGTAGCTGCATGCCTGCCGCCGGTCAGCAGGTCGTCATCAAGTACAAGACGATCTGTTTTTTGCCGTAGCGAGCGCGTTTGAAGCCTGGATCCACCGGTCCGGTTCGAACGGTTCGCTTGGCAGGAACCTGCTTGTCTCAGCGCGGCGGAGTGGCTAGATTCCCGCGCCTGAAAGCTCGGAGGTCCGCCCATGCGTTTCGCTTTGTCGCTCGTCGTCGTCTCGCTGTTCGCCGGCTGCAGTGACAGCTTCAACAGTAGCGGGTTTGCCCAGCTCAGCGTCGAGGTCGAAAACCAGTCCGTCGCCAACGACAGCATCGCGTCGTTCGGGCAGGCGATCCAGCAAGTCGTCGCCAAGACCGTGACCGTCTCCAATGGCGGCACCGACACGCTGCGCGTCGACGGCATCGACTGGGAGGTCGGCGAAGGCGGTCTGCGCAAGAAGAACCAGTACGTCGAAATCGACTGGCGTGGCGCGGTGGATGCGGGCTCGTTCCCGCGCCAGATTGCGATCGACAACCGCAACTCGCTGTCGTTCGCGATCGAGTTCACGCCGCCTCTCGGCAAGCCGCTCGACGACTTCGCGGACTCGGTGCTGCTCATCAAGTCCAACGCGTTCGACGACCTCGGCCGCCAGAAGGTGACCGAGTTCCGCATCGTGTTCTCGATGCGCCAGGACTCGGCGATCCCGCGCGTGACCCCCAACGCCTACAATTTCCGGAACGCCACAATCGCCAAGGGCGAGACGCAGGAGTTCCGCATCTACAACGACACCGACCTCGCGACGTCGCCCTTCCACATCACCAACGTCTACCTCGAGACACCCTCGTCGGAGTTCACGCTCCAGCAGACGCCGAGCAGCGGCACGATCGTGCTCGAGCCCGGCAACCCGGGCTACGCCGACGTGGTCTTCAAGGTGACCTACCAGCCGAAGGACAGCGTCCCCGACACCAACGCGATCATCATCCAGACCGATGTCGGCGCCGGTGGAACGCTGCGCGTGCCGCTCTCGTCGAGTTCGACCACAGGCGCGTTCAGCCTGTCCTACTCGCACATCAACGAGTTCGACTTCAGCAAGGTGACCGTCAAAGAGAAGCGCTCGGTGCAGCTCACCTGCGACGGCCCCGGCACGATGACGATCAAGCAGCCGCGCATCGAGCCGGCAGAGGCCCGTGGCGACTACACCGTGACCGCGTGGATCCCCGCGGCGTCGGCAGGCGCGAGCGACACCGAGGTGACGAGCTGGCCGCGCGGCCTGAACGTCGGCAAGGCGATCCGCTTCGATGTCGAGTACTCGCCCGCGAACGACGGGACCGACACCGCCAATGGCCAGCTCATCATCCCGTACGAGAACCCGAACGTCGGCGAGGTGCAGATCCCGCTCCTGAGCGGTGATCCGAAGTCGAAGATCGTGCTCGCCCCGAAGACCGAGCTCGTGTCGGTGACGGGCAGTGTCGTCGCTGGCACCAGAGGCACGCGCTCGGTCGTGGTCTACAACGAGGGCAATGGCCCGCTCCAGGTGAAGGGCGCGCGCGTGCACGCGGACTTCGATCTCGAGGCCAAGGTGTGGCAGCTCGCGGCCCCGTTCGCCGCGTTCGAGGTTGCCCCGGGTGGGCTCGCGATCATCGAGGTCGAGTACGAGCTCGGCGCGGTCACCGACAACGACGGTCGCCAGGTCGAGTACCTCGACATCACCTACTTCGATGACTTCCTCGGCTCGGATCAGAAGAAGCTTATCGGCCTCTCGGCCGAAGAGAGCCTGGGCAAGGCCAACCCGGTCGCGAGCCTCGGCAACGCGGCCGCCTACACGGGCCTCGTCGCAGGTAGCGGCTTCGACCTCAACGGCTCGGGATCGAGCGCGACGAGTGGGGCTATCGACTCGAACGGCTACATCTACTACCTGGTCGCGAAGCCCGCGGGCTCGGTCGCCAAGCTCAACGTTCAGGCCGGTGCCAGCACGCGCTTCACCCCCGACGTAGCCGGCAGCTACAGCTTCGAGCTGGTCGTCTACGCGAAGGACGGCGACCTCTACCTCTACAGCGAGCCTGCCGAGCTCACGTTGCAGGTCGCGCCTTGACGACTGGAGAGGGGCCCGCGCTCGCTAGCTGGGTCAAGGTGCGCTTCAAGGGCGAGACGGTGCATGCGCGCTGTCAGCCTGATGGTGCGCTTGTGGCGGGTCCGGGCGGCTTCGTCGAGTTCCGCTACCAGCCGGCTGGCAAGAGCTACAAGTCGCGCGCCGATAGCTTCGAACGCATCGCGGGCGCAGCTCCCGAGGCTCGCGCGGAGAGCGCCCCGATCATTGTGACATCGGCCCCGCCAGGCGTCTCGAAGAGCAGATCACGCGTCACCGGCAAGGGTGGGGTGGTCGACCTCACGGGGCGCCGCGGGCCGGACGTTGCGGTGCAGCTCTGGACCGATGGCGCCTGCTCCGGCAACCCGGGGCCGGCGGGCCTCGGCGTCTTCTACGAGCACGGCGGCGAGACGCGCGAGCTGTCGGAGTACCTCGGTACTGCGACCAACAACATCGCCGAACTCTCCGCGATCTTACGCGGTCTCGAGATGGTCGCGGACGCGAGCACCCCGGTCGATGTGATGACCGACAGCGAGTACTGCATCGGGCTCCTCGGCCTGAACTGGAAGCCCAAGGCCAACCAGGAGCTGGTTGCGGCGCTGCGCAAGACCTACGTGCGCTTCACCGACCTCCAGCTCGTCAAGGTCAAGGGGCACGCCGGTGTGCCCGGCAACGAACGCGCCGATGCGCTCGCGCGCGAAGCGATTACCAGCCGTGGGACCCGTTCGAATCGGAGCGAAGCGTAGGGCTCGAACGTGTCTGGGCATGGGGATAGCACCATGCCCAACGTCCGAGCGGCTTGCACGGCTGAACTCCATGAACTGCGCGAGGCCCTGAACAAACTTGACGGGCTCACGAACGTTCAGTAGTTCTGGGCCTGAACAGACCGTCAGGAGGTCATCATGCCCGGCCGCAACAAGCTCACCGATCGCCAGCAGCAGGTGCTGGATTTCATTCAGGCTAAGATCCACCGCGATGGCTATCCGCCGACGATCCGGGAGATCGGTGACCAGCTCGGGATCCGCTCGACGAACGGGGTCAACGACCACCTGAAGGCGCTCTCGAAGAAGGGCTATCTGCAACGCACCGAGGCGAAGAGCCGCGCGTGTGTCCCTACCAATGGCCGCGACCACTTCAGGAGCGATGTCATCCCGGTCGAAGAGCTCGACGACATGATCGACGTGCCGGTGCTCGGCAAGATTGCGGCGGGTCAGCCGATCCTCGCGCTCGAACATCAGGAGGATTCGGTCCGCATCGACCGCGCCTTCCTCGGCAAGAACCGCGATGTGTTCGGCCTGCGTGTGGTCGGCGAGTCGATGATCGAGGATGGCATCCACGACGGCGACTTCATCTTTGTGAAGAAGCAGCGCACCGCAGCCCGCGGCGCGATCGTGGTCGCTCTCATCGACGACGAGGCGACCGTCAAGCGCTACTACCCCGAGGGTGACCGTATCCGGTTTCAGCCCTCGAACAGCTCGATGCAGCCGATCTACGTGCTCGCCAGCGACTTCCGCGAGACGCAGATTCTGGGCGTCGTGGTAGGCATCTATCGCCGCATGGATTCCTAGGCTCCACGCGAATTCTGGTTGCTCTCGCCTCGCCACGGCTTCGCCTGCTTGGTGAACTCCAGCTTGCGACGCTCGGCCGAGCAAGCTCGGCCGCTGCGATTGCTTTTGTAGCGGCCGAGCTTGCTCGGCCGAGTATTGCCTACGAATTCGCCGTATCGCCTTCGGCTGCCGTTTCCGAATTCAGCGGCGACGGCGGATCGAGACTGCGAATGTTCGCTCACCATTCGCTGCCGTATGGGGCGGGGCGATGTCGATGAGGCCCGTGTGCAGCTCTACGCTGCGGCCACTTTCGAGTCGGATCGTAAGGCGGTCGTCGAGGTCGGCGGTGATGACCACGCAGCGACCGAGGGTTGGGTGGTTCAGGAAGTCGCCCTCGCGTACGTCGTGTACGACCTCGGCGACAGCCCGGCTCGTCTTGGTCGCGGACGTCGCCAGTGGGGTGACGATGAGCTGGGCCTCGGGGGGAGCCTGGCGCACGATCGGATTGCCGCTCTGCGCGAACTCGAGGTGCAGCCATCCATCGAGGCCGGTGCGCTCGTCGCGGGCGCGATAGAGTCGGATGTCGTCGATGGTCTCGAGCACGAACTCGATCGCGACGATCTGGCCGGACACGAGCTCGCCCGAGATCGGGATCGGTGCCGCGCCGTGAGTGATGAGCGAGCCCGTAACGTGGCACACGATCGATGTCTCGCGGTCGACGAGCGAGATGTTGCAGCTCAGCGTTGCGACCTGGAGGGTGCCCGAAAAAGGCTGTGACTCGCGGTAGTTGCGGAGCTCGGCGTCGAACCAGCGGAGCTTCGGGCCTTTCAGGTAGCCGGTCGCCTGCAGGAAGCCGCAGAAGATCGTGTTGTCCACGCACAGGCTGCGGATCGCCTCGACCAGGTCTGTGCCGGCGTTGAGGCATCCAACGAAGCTTCTGCGCTTGTGGGACTGAGTAACGATCATCGCTTTTCCACCCGACTCCAGACTTGGGACGCTGCGGCTATCGATGTGGAGCAGCGGTCGCGGAGCCCGCCACCGATGCAGAGCGCGTCACGACATTGCGAAACGGCTGCCTGCGAACGCTCGATCATCCGATCGGATCATCGACTGGATAGCTGCACCCCAGGACGGCCCACGACGCCGCGGACCATAGCCACCAGGCATGCGCACGTCAAACTGCACGAATGGCCAAGTAGCGTTCCGCGCCGGCGCCCGACGTGGCGACATCGCGGCCGTAGGCCGGCATGCCGGCTGCTGGATTCAGAACGCGGACTGGTCGAGCTTCCAGCCGTCGGCCTCGTGGATGAACTGGACGACGGTCTCGCCAGCGTCCTCGCTGATGGCCTTCACTTTGCGGATGGCACCCGGGCCGTCCGGGCCTTCGCCCGGGAGCTCTTTCAGGTCCGCGAGGCGCGGCCCGAAGAAGATCGTCTCGTAGCGGACCTTGCGCACGGTGCCGCCAGAACCGGGCAGGGTGGACTCGTCGATGAGCTCGCGACCGCTGGTCGCGATGCTGGTGCCGCGCTCGTCGAGGGCCTTGCGCGTGCCTTCCGATAGCAGCGCCCAGACCGTCTCCGTGTCCTGCTGCACAAGCGCCTGATGCAGGCGCCGCGCGGCGGCGATGGGTGAGCTGCGCGGGTCGTCGGCCGACGACTTCCCGAGCAGCACGCCGACTTCCGGATCCTCGCCCAGGAGCGGAACGATCTCGGGGCTCGCGCAAGCGCCGAGCAGCGTCGAGAGCGCGAGGGACATCAGGAGCTTGTGCGAGAGCGTCATCATCGTCCGTGGGGATCGGAGCCGGGACGCGAAGCTGCGGCTCGGTCGGTTCCGGTGGGAACGGCGTCGCATGCGCCCGTCGTGATGGTCAAGGACCTTGCTGCTTGACCGCGGACCACACACCGGTGAAGGGCGAGCCCTCCTGGCCATCGCTCTCGAAGTGGCCGAGGAAGCTGCCGTCGTTGATGCGGTCGACACGTAGATCATCGTTGTCGTCTACCAGCACCGCGTGCCCGCTCATGCGCATCTGGCTGTCGACCGCGAGACCGCCGAGGATGAACATGACCGGCGACACGATGACGTCGATGGCGCTGTTGCAGAACCCCGCGATGTCATCGACATCGATGCCGATGCTCGACAGCGCGTTGAAGTAGATGCCCTCGGCGATCGACTGGCAGTCGATGAACGAGTGGATCGCGTCCTCGAGGCTGTGGGTGCCGCTGATGGCGGGCAGGATCAGCTCGTTCAGCGCGAAGATGATGAGCTTGCCGTAGTTGATCTTGATCGTGTGGTTGTCGATGTCGAGCTGGTCGAAGTTCTGGATTGAGGCGGTGAAGCGACCCTCGACGATGTCCATCGGGAACTCGGTGTCGGTGAACTGAGCCAGGCTGAACTCGTGGCGACCGCACGCCGGGTCGTAGCCGGACTGGCCTTGTTCGGGGCAGCCGAGGCGCCAATAGAGCGCGATGCCGTCCCACAGGAGCACGCCCTGGACGTAGTAGTCGTTCTGCAGCTTGGAGATGCGGAGCGTCGCCAGCATCTCGAGATTGTTGACGATCTGGAAGAGGTCCTGGCCCACTGTGAGGATGTCCTGCACCCAGTCGGGCGACTCGTTGAACATCCAGTCGTCGATGATCTCGGCGACCTTGTCCTCGAACAGCCCGAAGACCGCGTTGCTGATGAACTCGCCGACGTAGAGAGCGGCGAGCTTCTTGACCTGATTGATGAGGAACTGGCCTGGGCTCGTGAAGAGGAGGGATATCTCGTCGATGACGTCGCCGACCTGGCCGGGGATGGCGCCCGTGAAGTCGAAGTTGCTGATCGATCTGTAGTTTCCGGTCGGGCTCAGCGTGAGGAGGAACAGCGTCAGGGTGACCTTGTTGTCCTGGTTCGCGACGATGACGACGCCGTCGAGGCAGCCCGCGGCCGCGAGGTGCTCATCGGGGGACTCGGCGGTCGCGAGCACGGTGAAGCGCTGGGCGTCGGGCAGGTTGGTCCACTCGGTCTCGCCGCTCACGCCGAGCAGCGTCTTTTCCGCGAGCACGTCGACCGGCGGGTTGATCGGGTTGAACTGGCCGCACGTGAACTGGCCCGAGATGAGTCGCAAATGCACGTTCTTGACCGAGATCGGACCCTCGTACTTGAGCTCGACGCTGAGCGTGCCGCGCGGTGCATCGGCGACGAACAGCTCGAAGCTGACCGGGTCCGCGCCATCAGACGCGACGTCGACGGTGTACGAGACGTCCGCGATCGTGTTCGAGCGGAACGTGATCGCCGCGATGCCGGCGGCGTCGGTGTAGACAGAAAAAGCCGAGAGCGATGCGTCGCCGGTGACGGCGGCGTTGGTCGGGCGGAGCTTGAACTCGACCAGGGCGTCCTTGGCCGGACCACCCTGGGCGTAGTCGACGACCTTCACGCGCAAGAGCTGGTTCAGGGTCACCCGCACCTGGAGCGGCTGCGAGCTGTCGTGCAGGACGATGAGCTCCTTGCCTTCGCGGTTGGGCTCGGTCGAGTCTGCGCCATCAGGTAGGAGCGTCGAGGTGTCGCCAGTCGCGGCGATGTCGCCGCCCCCGACGGCGATGATCTTTTCGTCGCCGCACGCCGCGAGGGTGGTCGCGAGCGAGAGCGCGAGGATCGCCGACGAGCGAAGGGCGAGGCGGCCGAAGTCGGTAGAGCTGGAGTTCCGAGAGGCCATCGGCGCGTTCCCTTGGTGCGCGGTTGGGTTCCGAAGCGCACGGCGCGAGGATAATAGGAGGGAGCGGCACGGCGCCACAAGGGAATGTCTGACCGCTTCGCCTCGCCACGGCTTCGCCTGACGGAAAACGGGGGGATGGGGTTGACCCCGGTGCGAGCCCTGCTATACTTGGCCATCGCGCCGACTTGGTCGATTTCCTCAATGTTTTTCGAGGGTTAGACGAACAAGCCGGTGCGGTGGTAAAGATGGCGGAGGGGCGCAGCCGATGTGGTGCCTTCGAACCGCGAACGTCCGACCTGCGTGGCAGCCGACCGCTGCAATCGCGCACGATACACCTTCAGGAGCGCCAGGATGGCCCTAGGATTCGACCAGCTCGTGAGCAAACTCCAGGTCCGCTTCGACTTCCAGTCGTCGCGCAGTGTTGCGCGCGACGCGCTCGCGCGAGCCGGGCTGAAGGAGCAGGACCACTATTCGAACGAGGAGCTGCAGCAGTTCGTCGACGGTCTCAATGCGGTCGCGACCAACCTCGCCCGCGTCTGGACCGCCCTCGGCATCGCTCCCTCGGGTCAGCCGCTGCCTCCGCCGCCGGCCCCGAAGGTCGCGGCCAAGCCGCCTGAGCCGCCGAAGCCGGAACCCAAGCCAGCGGCTGCCGATGCTGCCAAGTCCGAGCCGGCGCCCGCGCCGGTGATCGAGGCCGCGCCGGAGCATGCACCCGAGCCAGAGCCGGCGATCGAGCCGGTCATCGAGACCGCGCCCGAGACGACGCCCGAGCCCTCCATCGAAGCGTCGGCCGAGGGTGAAGTCGCGACCGAGCCCGCCCCCGAGGCGGACAGCTGGTTCAGCGGCAAGAAGAACAAGAAGAACAAGAACAAGAACCGCGACGATGCTCAGAGCGAAGCCGCCCCCGAGGGTGACGCCCCGTCCGAGGGCTGAGTCTTTCAGGTAGCGATCGATGGGGGCAACCGAGAGGTTGCCCTTTTTCGTGGCGCCCAGCATGGGCGCGACCTTGGAGGTGCGAGCCCTCCCGTGAGAAGACCTGCTGCAATCCGAGAGCGGCTCCTTGGCGGTCGGACCCGATCCGCTCGGATCCGGCCGTCGTTCAGGTGCGGGCGAGGGCGACCTGGCAGAGGAACTCGGTCACCTCGAGGTGGCGGTTGGCGCTGAAGGCGTCTTTGCCCCAGGCGGTGATGCCGTGGCTCGTGATGAGCAGCGCGGGCACCCGCTCGTCGCCGTGAGCGCGGTAGAAGACTTCGATATCACGGGCGATCTGCGGCACCGAGGGCCAGTTCGGGAAGATCGGCAGGTGGGCGATGTCGTGCTCGTCCCAGAGATCCCAGCCCTTGATCAGCTCGAGGCCGGTGAAGGTGCGGCGCGGGACGGCCGCTTCCTCAGAGGCTGAGTCGAAGGCACCGTCGGGCTGGCAGAGAGTCGAGGCGACGGTGTGCACGTGCAGCGCCACACGTGTGTCGGGGCGGGTGCGATAGATCGCGAGGTGGATGGTCGCTTCGGCGCTGGGCCGGCAGCGGGCTCGGCCGACGGGGGCTGCGTCGGGTGAGATGGCAGCGCGGATCGGATCGCTCGAGACGTCCTCGCCCGCCGCGAGGAGCTCGCCCGCGAGGTCGAGCTCGACGAAGTCCTCGGGTCCGAGGTGACCCTTGTCGCGCCCCGAGGCGGTCACGACGATGCGCTCGTCCCCGGTCGTCGCGACCCGGGCGGACAGGTTGCCGCTGGTCCCGAAGAGCCAGCCGGCGCGGTGATAGCGCGCGCCCAGCGCCATGAGCTGCTGTCGTGCGGCGAGGGTGTCGGGGCTGAGGAAGGCGAGCTCAGCTCGGTCGGGCATCTGGCTGTCCACGCTCGGTGTCGCGATAGTGCGGGATCCACGATGGGTTGTCGCGGAAGAGGCGCAGCGCCGTCACGTTCTTCGAGTCGAGGCAGTAGAACCAGTGCCACATGCCAGCCGGCAGGCTGATGAACTCGCCCGGCTGCATGGTCACCGTGAACTGGCGGCCGTCGTCGCCGATGAAGCCGAAGATGCCTTCGCCGCCGACGATCGCGCGCACCTCGTCGTCGTCGTGGAAGTGGACCTTGTCGAACTTGCCGAGTGCCTCGTCGACGTTCGGAAGGTCGGCTCGGATCGCAACCACATCCGCGGACTTGTAGCCGTCGTGGGCGGCCTTCTCGCGCAGCTTGTCGGCGAACAGGGACAGCAGCATCTGCTTCTCCTCGTCGCTCAAGCGGTTCTTCGCCGCGAGCTCGACCGCGGCTTCGGGCATCGACCAGAACTCGAACGTGATGCCGCGCGCGTTCAAGAACGCGCCGATCACCTCGGGGTCCGAGGTCGGCGACTGGGTCCAGAGTGGAGTGAGGATGGCCAACGATGTCTCCTTGTCGGGCGAGGGCGATACGGCGAATTCGCCGAGCAGGCGAAGCCGTGGCGAGGCCAGAGCAACCAGAAATTCAGCGAGTGAGCAGGGCCTCGGCGATCTGGACTGCGTTGAGCGCCGCGCCCTTCAAGAGCTGGTCGCCCGAGACGAAGAGGTTGAGCGCGCGTGGGTGCGACGGGTCCTTGCGGATGCGGCCGACCAGGACCTCGTCTGCTCCCGACGCCTCGTTGGGCATCGGGAAATGGTTTGAGGTCCAATTATCGACCAGCTTCACGCCGTCCGCACCGGCGAAAGCTGCACGCGCCTCGTCGGGCGACACGGCGCGCTCGAACTCGATGTTCACGACGGCCGAGTGGGCACGCAGGATTGGTACCCGCACGCAGGTCGTCGAGATGCCGATGTCCTCGCGCCCGAGGATCTTGCGGATCTCGTCGCCCACCTTGTTCTCCTCACCGTTGTAGCCGTTGTCTTCGATCGCGCTGTCGTGGCTGAACAGGTTGAACGCGAACGGGTGGCGCAAGACGCGCGGCACAACCGGGCGGCCTTCGAGGAAGTCGCGCGTCTGAACCTGGAGGTCTTCCATCGCACGCGCGCCAGCGCCGCTGGCCGACTGATAGGTCGCGATGACGAGTCGGCGGATCGGCGACAAGCGCTCGAGCGGGGCGAGCGCGACGGTCAGGATGGCCGCGACGCAGTTGGGATTGGCGATGATGCCGTGGTGGCCGACGAGCGCCGCGGGGTTCACCTCGGGCACGACCAGCGGCACGTCGGGGTCCATACGGAACGCAGAGCTGTTGTCGACGACGAGGGCGCCGGCGGCCTTGGCGATCGGCGCGAACTCGCGGCTGCGTGTGGCGCCGGCGGAGAAGAACGCGATATCGACGCCGGCGAAGGCCTCGGCGGTGAGCGCCTGGACCGCGACCTTGTTGCCGCGGAAGGTGAGGAAGCTGCCTTCGGAGCGGGCGGATGCGAGGGCGACCAGGCGGTCGACGGGGAAGCGGCGCTTGTCGAGGACGCTCAAGAGCTCGGCACCGACAGCTCCGGTCGCGCCTACGATTGCTACGGTCACCATCTCGGACTCCTTCCTATTGGATGCGGGTCGCTGCCGCTCATCTCTTCGGGGGTCGACCCGGTCGAGGTAGCGTTGGCGACGCGCTGCGTCAAGGTTTGGCGAGGCCCCCTGGGTCCGCTGGTATCGCCTTCGGCTGCCGCTGCTGAATCCCGCCTCGCCTGCGGGTGAGCTGCTGAGTCCCGCGAAGTGGCTTCGAGGTCGGACGGAAGGTTGAGCGTTACGCCGCATGGGAACTTTGGTAAGCATCGCGCGTGAGCCCAGCTCCCCACGTCCACATAGCTCCGATCGAGGATGCCATCACGGCCATCCGCGAGGGCCGCATGGTGATCCTCGTCGATGACGAGGACCGCGAGAACGAAGGCGATCTCGTCATCGCCGCCGACGCGATAACGCCCGAGATCATCGCGTTCATGGCGCGTGAGGCACGTGGCCTGATTTGCCTCGCGTTGACGGCCGAGCGCTGCGACGCCCTCGGGCTGTTGCCGATGGTCGTCAACAACACGGCGCCGCTCGGGACCGCGTTCACGCGCTCGATAGACCACCGTTCGGTCGCCGGTCCCGGCGGGATCTCGGCACGCGCACGGGCGACGACGATCCTTCAGGCCGTGTCGGAGACCTCGACCGCCGCCGACTTCGTCACGCCGGGCAGCAGCTTCCCGCTGCGGGCGCGGCCGGGTGGGGTGCTCGTGCGTTCGGGCCAGACCGAGGGATCGGTCGACCTCGCGCGCCTCGCGGGGCGTGCGCCGGCAGGTGTCATCTGCGAGATCATGGGGCCCGACGGGACGATGATGCGGCTGCCGAAGCTGCTCGAGTTCGGGGCCAGGCACGGGCTCCTCGTGACGACCGTGGCGGCGCTCATCCGCTATCGCCTCGAGCACGAGCCGCTCGTGAAGCTCGTGTCGAAGGCGCGCATGCCGACCGAGCACGGCACCTTCGAGGTGCGTGCGTACGAGAACACGATCGACGGCCACATCCACGTGGCGCTCGTGCACGGCGACCCGAGCACGCAGGCGTCGGTGCTGGTGCGGGTGCATCGCGCGGACGCGGTCGCGGACGTCTTCGGTCTCGGCGTGCACAAGGCGCGCACCAGCCTCGAGCGTGCGCTCGCGCGGATCGCGAAGGAAGAGGCGGGCGTGGTCGTGTACCTGCGGCCCGATGGCGATGCCGATCCGATCGGTGCCCGCCTTCGCTACTACGGCGCGCTCGTGCGCGGCGAGAAGCCCGACTCCGGTGAGCGCAACGACGGTCCCGACTCCAAGCGAGCGGGTGGTCAGATGGGCTTTCACGACTTCGGGATCGGCGCACAGATACTCGGCGATCTGGGGCTCTCGAAGATCCGGGTGATGACGAATACGCCCCGTTCTTTCAAGGGGTTGTCGGGGCACGGCCTCGAGATCGTCGACTGGGTCGCGCTCGAAGACGGGGTCTGAGCGTGATGACCGCGCTCGTGCCGATTCGCCAGGCGTCGACCCTGGTGCTCGTGCGTGGCGAGGGCGAGCCGGAGATCCTGTTGCTGCTGCGGCACGCCCAGCATGGGTTCATGCCGAACATCTGGGTGTTCCCAGGTGGGCGCGTCGATCCCGGAGACGGTGACGGCGATGCCGGCGCTCAGCGCTGCGCTGTGCGCGAGACCTGGGAGGAGGCGGGCATCCTGCTGCGGGACACCATCCGAACGGCAGCTCCCGACGAGGTGCGTGACGGCGCGGCGCTCGTGGGAGCCGACGCCTGGCCGATGGCGTGCTTTGCGCGCTGGCTCACGCCGCCTGGCGAGAAGCGACGCTTCGACACGCGCTTCTACGTCGCGCGCGTACCGACCGGAGTCGAGGCGGTGCCCGATCGTGGTGAGGTGATAGACGCACTGTGGCTCACGCCGACGGCGGCGTTCGAGCGGCATCGCGCGGGCAAGCTGGCCTTGACGCCACCGACCTGGTGGTCGCTCGAGGCGATGCGCCGGCTCGGCGACGCGAGTGCTATCAGCGCGTGGGCCAGCGCGGTCGAAGCAAATGTGCAGTGTGTCGAGCCGACGCTCACGTTGAGCGCCGGCACGGTGACGGTGTCGGCCGTTTCCGAGCACCTGCGTATGCCGCCCGGCGAGCCTGTCTCGGGGCGGCTGCAGCTCGTCCGCGGCGTGTGGTCAGCGGACGACTGACCATCACAAGGACGCGATCCGCAGCTTCAAGCGCTCCGACAGGACCAGCAGCGCGGACACCGGTACGCGATCACGCAGCGCCTCTTCCGCCTGGGCGACGAAGGTCTTGAGTACCGGCTGTTCGAGCAGCGTGTCACCACGCTCGAGCACCAGCGCCGCGAGCGTCGTCGTGACCTCGAACAGCGCCTTCATGATCGGACCTACCGCGATGAAGTCCCAGCGATCGGGCCAGCCCTGACGCTCGACCGCGAGCGCGAGATCGAGCGCGCCGCTGCCGAAGCCGGCCGCGAAGTAGGCCGTCGCGGCCGCGCGTGGGGCGGCTCCGGAGCGCTCTGCTAGCGACGCGATCCAAGCAGCGTGCGCACTCCAGGGGAGGCGCGCGAGGCGGCGAGCGGTCTCGACATCGAAGCCCGCCGCTTCGAGCGCTTTGGCATCGTCGCGCGCGACGCGCTTCATGCGCTCGGGCAGCAGCACCGCGACCCCTTCGTTGGTCGCCGCGGTGACAGCCCGCATACCTTCCATCGCGCTGCGGCTCGACAGCGTCACGCGCCCCTTAATCGTCCACAGCATCGCGCGCGCGGTCCCGGCGATCGCGTCTTCGATGCGGATGAGGGCGCTGTAGACCGCGTCGCTCGCGACTGTCTCGTTGCCGCGCAGGCTGGCGCGCAGGCCGCGCACGTCGAGCAGCTCCTCGGCGATGAGGTAGGCGGCCGCGAGTTCGGTCGGCTCACGCTCGGTGGCGACCGACAAGAGCGGTAGCAACGTCACGCCAGCCGCGTCGATGATGCGGTTGGTGATGACCGTTCCGGCGATCTCGGCGAACAGGAAGTGCTCGCCGATGGCGTCCGGTTGCTGCTCGACGACCGCCTTCGGGAAGTAGTCGCGCACGAACGGCAGCATCTCTTCGCGGTTGCCTGGCGGGTCGCTGATGACGCTCTTCGAGAGCGCCATCTTCGAGTACGACAGGAGCTTGGTGAGCTCCGGCTTCAGGAGGCCTTTGCCCTGTTCTTTCCGCTTCTTGATGACGTCGGCGTTGGCCGGAAGCTGCTCGCCGTAGCCCGAGAAACCAACCCGCTCGCGCAGCCACGTCATCGCGTGCTGGAAGCTCCAGATGTCGCGGCGCGTGCGCACCGCGTCGAGCGAGAGGGCCAGCGCCTGGCCGAAGTTGTCGGCCAGCACGAGGTCGCAGATCTCGTCGCCTACCTGAACGATGAGAGCGTTGCGCGCCTCGCGGGTCAGTGTGCCGGCCTGCAGCGGCCCCTGCAGCAGCGTCTTGAGGTTCACTTCGTGGTCGGAGAGGTCGACGCCACCGGAGTTGTCGATGGCGTCGGCGTTCACCATGCCGCCCAGTTCGGCGAACTCGACGCGCGCCCGCTGGGTCATGCCGAGGTTGCCGCCCTCGCCGATCACCTTGCAGCGGAGCTGGTTGGCGTCGACGCGCACGCGGTCATTGGCAGGGTCCTTCGCGTCGGCGTTCGTCTCGAACGAGGCCTTCACGTAGGTGCCGATGCCGCCGTTCCAGAGGAGCTGAACCTCCGCCTTGAGGATGAGGCGGATGAGTTCCTCGCCCGCGACCTCCTTGAGGTCGGTGCCGAGGCGCTTTTGCACCTCGGGCCAGAGTGCGATCGACTTGGCGCCGCGCTCGAACACGCCGCCGCCAGGCGACAGCAGCTCAGGGTTGTAGTCAGACCACTTCGAGCCCTTCTTGTCGAAGAGGCGCTTGCGTTCGGTCCAGCCCGCGAGCGGGTCGAGCGGGTTGGGATCGAGGAAGATGTGGCGGTGGTCGAAGGCGCCGATGAGGCGCACGGTCTTCGACAACAAGAGGCCGTTGCCGAAGACGTCACCCGACATGTCGCCGATGCCGACGACGGTGATAGGGTCCCGCTCCGCGTCGAGCCCGAGCTCGCGGAAGTGGCGCTGGGTGCAGACCCAGGCGCCTTTCGCGGTGATGCCCTTTTCCTTGTGGTCGTAGCCGATCGAGCCGCCCGAGGCGAACGCGTCGCCGAGCCAGAAGTTGTACTCAGCCGAGAGGCGATTGGCGGTGTCGGACAAATGCGCCGTGCCCTTGTCGGCGGCGACCACCAGGTAGGGATCGATGTCGTCGTGGCAGATCACGTCCGGCGGTCGCACGACCTCGCCGTTGACCAGGTTGTCGGTCACGTCGAGCAGGCCGCGGATGAAGATCTCGTAGTAGCGATCTGCCTGGGCGCGCGCTTCGCTCCAGTCTTCGGGCGGGGTCTTCAGGACGAATCCGCCCTTGGCGCCGTCAGGCACGATGACCGCATTCTTGAGCCGTTGGGTGGACATCAAGCCAAGGATCTCACTGCGGAAATCGTCCAGACGGTCGGACCAGCGGATGCCGCCGCGGGCGACCTTGCCGCCGCGCAGGTGGATGCCTTCGACCTGGGTCGCGTGTACCCAGATCTCGTACAGCGGTCGCGGCGACGGCATGTCGGGCACGAGGCTGCAGTCGAGCTTGAAGCTCGTGTAGTGATAGAGCGAGTCACCGCTGAGCGAGCTGGCGCCCGGGCGCGGGCGATAGAAGTTGGTCCGCACGGTCGCCCGCACGAGGCCCAGGAACATGCGCAGGATGCGGTCCTCGTCGAAGCCTTTGACGCTATCGAGGTAATTGACGAGGCGAGCGACGAGCTTGGCCTCTTGCGCCAGGCGCACCTCTTCGGTGGCGTGCCCAGCGGGGTCGAAGCGCGCGCGGAAGAGCTCGGCCAGGCGGGTCGCGAACTCGGCGTGGTTGATCAGCACCTTCTGCATGATCTCGGGCGTGAGCGTGCTGCCGAGCTGGCGGCTGTAATAGAAGTAGCTGCGGAAGACCTCGACCTCTTTCCAGTCGAGGCGCGCGCGCAAGAGCAGTCGATTGATGCGGTCGCTGCGCATGCGTCGCTCGAACACGGCGGCCAGCGCGTCGACGAGCTGAGCGCGCTGTGCCAGCAGATCGGGGTCGCCGCGGCGGACACGCAACGTGTTGATCTGGAGCCGCGCAGGTGAATGCTCGGGCTGCACGTCCCAGGCGTTCTGCTCGGCGACGACGACGCCGAAGTTGTCGACGACCGGCAAGATCTCGGTGAGCAACATCTCGCGCGGGCTGTAGATGCGCAGCAGCGCGTCTTCGTCGCTGCCCTCGGAAGGGAAGATGTCGAAGCGCAGGCGGCCCGTCTTGATGACGCGTTCGAGGTGCTGCAGGTCGACCACCGCGACGTCGACCGGGGTCTGCTCGGTGTAGCTCTCGGGGAAAGCGGCCGCGTAGCGCACGTGCTTCTCGGCGCCGATTGCTTCGCCCAGCTCGAGCTCGAGCGCGCGGCGAAGGCGGAGCACCCAGGGCGTGCCGAGCTCGGCGAGCTTCTTTTCGAGCGCGCCAAAGTCGTGACTGTCGGGGCTCGAGTGCACGCCAGGTAGCGACGTGATCGGGTCGTCGGCGGTGAGGTAGAAGTGGATACCGACCGAGCCGTACCTGCCGAAGTGCACGCGGTGGTCGGCGTAGTTCGCGCGTAGCTCGGCCTGCAGCATGCTCTGTAGTTGGGCGCGCAGCTCGTCGGAGTAGTTCTCTTTCGGGACCACGACGAACACATAGGCGCTGCGGCCGTCGCGTGACGCGGCGATGTGGCTCATGAACTCGTGGCGGTCGTCGGCGGCGCGCGTCTCGCCGAGGAGGTTGCGCACGGTGTCTTCGTCGGCCTCGAACAGATACTCGACCGGGAGCGAGTTGAAGGCGGAGACGAGCGACTTGTGATCGTAGTCGCCGCTGCGCGTGCCCTCGACGGCGATGATGCGCTCGAGCTTACCGCGCAGGATCGGGATCTCGCCGCCGGGCTGACCGAGTCCTTTGTGCGCAAACATGCCGTGGATGACGATGCCACCGGAGGGGCGACCGTCGGGATCGAACGTGCGCACGATGATCTGGTCGACCTTGCCGCGGCGATGGATGAGGCTGTCGACAGTCGACTTGTTCACGCGCGCGAGTGGCCATGCGAGCGCGCCCGGGCTGGCGATGAAGGCGAGCCCCTCGGCATCGAGCTTGGGTGCGCGGGCCTGCCGCGCGATGCCCAGCGCGCGATCCGTGTTGGGCTGGCCGTCCGGCGAGTGGGCCTGCTGTGAGGCGATGACGCCGAGGCCCATGAAGACGAAGTTGTCGTCGCAGAGCCACTGCATGAAGTCCTGGACCTCGATGCAGGCGGTGCGCGGCGCGTTCGGCAGGGTCGCGAGATAGCTGAACTCGTTGGCGGTCGCGCGCACGTCGCGCAGCATGCGATGGAAGTCGGCGACCATGGCGCGCGTCATCACGAGCCGCTCACGCACCTCGGTCGCGAGCTGCTCGTGGCTCGGCGCGCCTTCCCACACCACGTACCAGCGCGTGTAGCCGTAGCTCTCGCTGTCCGGCGCGTTGTCGCCGATCGAAGTGACGACGCGGGACGTGGCTTCGCCGATCGCGGGACGCGTTGCGCTGAAGGTCGCCGGGATGACGACCCTCAGGTTGTTCAGCACGCGCAGCCCGAGCTGCTCCATCGCGAGCTTGAGCGTGTCGTAGATGAACGGCTGGTCCGGCATCACGGTCTCGATGACCGTGCCTTCGACCGCGTAGCCTTGTGCCTCGAGCTCGGGCTTGAACACGCGCACGACGATGTCGCCCTGCGCGATGGCCGGCAGGAACCACGCGAACGAATCGCGGATCTGCGCACCCAGCGTCGTAAGCCGATGGCGGAACAGGTAGTCGTCGTCGACCCGGCGCAACAGCGCTTTGGCAAAAGCCGCGGGCAGGGGATCCGGCGTCAGAGACTCCATCTCGACGAGGAGTCTGCTGACGAGCTCGGCACGATCGAGTTGCGTGGGCATGGCAGCTCTACTTCGACTTCGCGAGGATGTCGCTGACCTGGGCCTGCGAGAGGGTGACCTTGGCGATGACGGTGGCGCCTTCGCCGGTCAGGTCGAGGTTGTCGATGAGGGTCTTGTTGACCTCGCCGAGACGCGACTTGAACATGCCGAAGAGGAGCTTCATCGAGCTCGCGACCTTGGCACCATCGGCGCCGGGGATGTGCAGCGCGCCGCGCAGGACGGCTCCGTCGCTAATCGACACCGAGAAGCCGAAGTGGCTCGGCGTTCCACCGAGCTGGCTCGCGACCATGCCCGGTAGCATCGCGACGAGGTTGGTCGGGATGGGCGAGGCGACCCAGAGGATGGCACCCATGTCGAGCGCCGAGCGCACCTCATCGAGGCCGGGTCGGGCTGCGAGTGCTTTGCCCTGGCCCTTGGCGACCTTGAGCGCGAGGTCGAGCAGCTCACCGGATCCGGTCAGCACGACGCCGCCCTCGAGCGCCTCGACGCGGGCCCCGGTCATGAAGGCTTTGAGCTGTTCAGGCAGCATCGTCACGACGCCTTCGAGCGCGCCGACCAGGGCCTTGGTGTCGGAGTTGGCCTCGAGCGCGATGATCGCATCCTTGAGGGTGTCGGCGCCCATACGGCCGCCGAATACGAGGGCCTTCAGGTCCGACAGATTGACGCCGGACTTGGCGAGCTCGGCCTCGATCGCCCCGATGTCGCTGCCGTTCGCCTTGGCGAGCTCGCGGATCTTCGGGTCGCTCACGACGCGCGCGATGTCGATCCCACCGACCAGATCAACCTCGGCCGGCATGACGCGCGCGGCGAGCCCCGACGATTCGGCGCCGGGCTTGCGAATGACGAACCAGTAGACCGCGAAGGCAACGCCGCCCAGCACGATGAGAGCCAGGATCCAGGCGGCCGCGCCACCTCGCTGGTCGGTGAGGAGGCGGCGCTTCGAGGGCGAGTTGACGAGGGTCATCGGATGCTCCGGTTGTAGGCGGGCGCATCCTCTACCAAGGATCCTACTTCGACAAGGCAGACCGTTGCCTACTCAGGCTGCCCGTTCGGCTGATGGTTCCTCGATTAGACAGCCGTCCGGGCCACAACGCCCAGTCAGGCGCAGGCGGTTTTTGGCGAAGCGGCGATAGAGGAAGTCGGCGAGCTGCTTGATGCCGGGCAAGCGCGTCGGGGCGAGCAACCACCCGAGGCCGACCGCCTTATAGACGCGCCGGAAGACCTCGACGCCTTCGACCCAGCGACCGTCGGGCAGGCGGCCGTGGATGCGGTCCATGAAGTCCGACCAGGCGATGCCGAAGCTGGTGGCGTCGAAGTCGGGTGCGGCGATGTCGGTGAAGCGGATGCGCCACTTCTTGTCACGTCGCTTGAGGAACGCCATCTCGCGTGTGCAGAGCGGGCATTGCCCGTCGAAGAAGACCTCAATGTCGTAGGGTTGCATGTTCATTACCTCGGCCACGAGTCTAAGCGCGGATCGCACTCGGGCCAGTCGAAACATGCAAATCGTCCACGGGACTCAACCTGGGGTCGGCGCGCCCTGCGATAGGGCTCGGGTGCTCATTTCACGCGGTCTGGACCTCGCTCGGGTGGGGTGTTAGAGGCCGAACGTTGCCTCGGGTCGTGCTCCGCCCAACTGAGATGAGGTCGAGTTTGGAAGAGACGCGCTTTCTCGTCATCGGCGCCGGGATCTCCGGCCTGTCGTTCCTCAACTGGCTCAGCCCCGAGCTGCGCGACTTCATGGTCTTCGAAGGCGAGGGCGAGATCGGCGGCTACTGCCGCACCGTCGAGAAGGACGGCTTCGTCTGGGACTACTCGGGCCACTTCTTCCACTTCAAGCACCGCGACATCGAGCGCTACCTCGTCGAGCGCATGCCGGGTCAGGCGATCCTGAAGGTCGACAAGGTGTCGTGGATCCGCCACGGGGACCGCTACATCGACTTCCCTTTCCAGAAGAACATCCATCAGTTGCCACAGGACGAGTTGGTCGAGTGCCTCTATGATCTGTTCTTCCGACCAGCCTCCGGGGCGCCGGCGAACTTCAAGGACATGCTCTATCAGAAGCTCGGTCGCGGCATCGCCGAGCGCTTCCTGGTGCCCTACAACGAGAAGCTCTACGCGACCGACCTCGCGACGCTCGACGTCGACGCGATGGGCCGATTCTTCCCGCACGCGGACATCGCGGACATCATCCGGAACTTCAAGGCGGCCGACAACGCGAGCTATAACGCGCACTTCACCTACCCGGCCGGGGGCGCCATCCAATACGTCAAGGCGCTCGCGCGAGATCTCGACGCGGGCCGCATCGCGCTGTCCGAAAAGGTCGTCGGCCTCGACCTGAAGGCCAGGGTCGCGACGACCTCGAAGGGACGCACCATCAAGTACGAGCAGGTGATCTCATCGGCACCGTTCCCGGCCTTGCTCGGCATGACGGGCCTGAGCTGGGACCCAACGAAGTACACCGCGAACAAGGTGCTGGTGTTCAACCTCGGGTTCGACAGGAAGGGCCCGAGCGAGCCGCACTGGATCTATTATGCCGCCAAGGACCTCGTGTTCTACCGGGTCGGCTTCTACGACAACATCTTCGCGACCCCGCGGATGTCGCTCTACGTGGAGATCGGAATGCCCGCTTCTCCGACTGACGCGCAGCTGAGCGCGGCGGACATCGAAGCGTATCGCGTGCGCGTGCTCGCCGACCTCGTGAAGGTCGGGTTGGTGACCGACCACCAGTTGGTCGCGTCGCACAGCGTGCTGCTCGACCCAGCTTACGTGCACATCACGAAGGCGTCCCAAGCGGACGTCGCGGCCAAGAAGGCGATCCTGGCGACCGCTGGCGTGCACAGCATCGGGCGCTACGGCTCGTGGACCTATTGCTCGATCGAGGACAACATCGTCGAAGCGCGCGCCCTGGCGGAGCGCTTCAACGCGATCGGCTGAGGTCTTCCGGTGCTGCCTCAGCCGCTACGATCCGTAGCGGCCGAGACACAGGCTCAGAGGGTCGGGGCTGCGGCCTTGACCTCGTCGCTCGCGAACTCCGAGTACTTCGCGAAGTTGGTGTTGAAGCGGGCGATCAGCTCGGCCGCCTTCGCGTCGTAGGCGGCCTTGTCGGCCCAGGTGTTGCGGGTGTCGAGGATCTCGGTCGGGATGCCGGCGACTTCCTGCGGTACGCCGAACTTGAACTGCGGGTGCGCGACGAAGTGCGCGTCGCTGAGCTCGCCCGACAGGGCCGCGTGCAGGAGGCGGCGTGTGTGCTGGATCGACATCCTTTGCCCAACCCCATAAGGCCCGCCGGTCCAGCCGGTGTTGACGAGCCAGCAGCGCACGTTGTGCTCAGCGATCTTCTCGCCGAGCATCTTGGCGTACACGGTCGGGTGGCGAGCCATGAAAGGGGCACCGAAGCAGGCCGAAAACGCAGCCTTGGGCTCGGTCACGCCGCGCTCGGTCCCGGCCACCTTGGCGGTGTAGCCAGACAAAAAGTGGAACATCGCCTGGGCGGGCGACAGCCGCGCGATGGGCGGCAGGATGCCGAACGCGTCCGCCGTCAGCATGATGATGTCGGTCGGGTGGCCGCCCCGGCCGGACGGAACGGCGTTGGGGATCTGGTCGATCTGGTAGCTACCGCGGGAGTTCTCCGCGTACTCCGCCGAGTCGAGGTCGAGCTCGCGCGTGTCGAAGTCCATCACGACGTTCTCGAGGATCGTTCCGAAGCGGCGAGTGGTTGCGTAAATCTCGGGCTCGGCCGTGGGCGAGAGCTTGATGACCTTGGCGTAGCAACCGCCCTCGAAGTTGAAGACGCCTTCCTCGCCCCAGCCGTGCTCGTCGTCGCCGATGAGCCCACGCTCCGGATCGGCCGACAAGGTCGTCTTGCCGGTGCCGGAGAGGCCGAAAAATACAGCAGTTGCGCCATCTTTGCCGATGTTGGCCGAGCAGTGCATCGAGAGCACGTTGGCCTCGGGCAGCACGAAGTTGAGGACCGTAAAAATGCTCTTCTTGCACTCACCCGCGTACTCGGTGCCGGTGATGATGACGAGCTTGCGCGTGAAGTCGAGGACGATGGCGGCCTCGGAGAACGTCCCGTCGCGCTCGGGCTCGGCCTTGAAGCCGGGTGCCTGGATGACCGTGAAGTCGGCTGCCCAAGTGCCTGCGAGGTCGATCGCCGCGGGGCGGATGAACATGTTGTTGGCGAAGAGTCCGTGCCAAGCACGCTCCGCGATGATGCGGACCTTGATGCGGCGCTGTTCGTCCTGGCCCGCGAAGCAGTCCTGGACGTAGAGGTCCTTGTGCTGCAGGTAGGCCGCGACGCGGGCGTGGAACTGGTCGAACTGGGCCGGGGTCCACGCCTTGTTCGCGTCCCACCAGAGTGTCGACTCGGTCGTCGCGTCGCGGACCACGAACTTGTCGTCGGGTGAGCGGCCCGTGTACTTGCCGGTGCGCGTGACCAGCGCGCCGCCCTGGCCGAGCTTGCCTTCACCTCGCGCAAGCGCATGCTCGACCAAATTGGCGGGCGGCAGGTTGCGATAGATTTTGCCGGCCTGGGTGAGCCCCGCGTGCGAGAGGTCGATCGGAAGAGCCGAAGAGGCGGTCTGGGTCGGTGCGGCGTCGGACATGGGGGCGGCCTCTCGAAGGCAGGAGGAGTGCGAATCGGTGCAGTTGCGGGGCGGGAGCGTCGGCCCGAAGTAGTGCTCTCCCCCAGACAAGTCAAGGCTGAGGTGGGCTATCGGCCGAGTCGCGGAAGGCTCCTGGAAGGCAGCCAGGTGGCCTCGGGTGTGAAGCTCTCCGAGTGGGTGGGTTGCCGGCTTGGACATCGTGCGCAGGGTCGTGCACGATCGCAGGCCGGGAATGGACGAGGCGACAAAGCATGGCGGAACCGAAGAAACCGGGTGGCGACGAACCGGGCAAAGGACGACCTGGCGATGGCGGTGGGCAGACGGTGCTCGAGCGCGAGCCCAAGCTGCACAAGCCACGGATGCATAAGGTCGTGCTGCATAACGATGACTACACGACGATGGAATTTGTCGTGTGGGTGCTTCAAATGCTCTTCCAGAAGGACCAGGAGGAGTCGATGGCCCTCATGCTGGCGATTCACCAGACGGGCCGCGGGGTGGCGGGCGTGTTCACGAAGGACATCGCCGACTCCAAGTGCGACCAGGTGATGGAGCTGGCCGAGGCGAACTCGATGCCGCTCCTGTGCACGACCGAACCCGATTGAGAACGGAGTCTGAATGAAACTGTCGAACGAGCTCAGGGGCTGCATGGACGGGGCGCTGGCCGAGGCGCGCACGCGTCGCAACGAGCTGGCCACGGTCGAGCATCTCTTGTTCGCGATGGTGCAGGACGAACCGACGCGCATCATCCTCTCGAAGAGCGGCGTCGACCTGGAGAAGCTGCAGACCAAGCTCGATCATCACCTCGATGCCGAGGTGCCGAAGCTACCTGACGGGGTGACGTTGCGCGTGCATCCCTCGGCGGGCTTCTCGCGCGTTGTGCAGCGCGCGGTCTTGCATGTCCAAGGCGCCGGCAAGGAGGAGGTCGGGACCGGCAACGTGCTGGTCGCGATGTATGCAGAACCAGACAGCTTTGCGGCGTACCTGCTAGAGCAGTGTGGTGCCAGACGCTTGGATGTCGTGCGCTTCTTGTCGCATGGCGTGCCCAAGAAGCGTGGCGAGGGCGAGGACGACGAGCTGCGCTCTGGTGGCGAGGGCGGCGAGGAGGAGGATGGTGGCCTCGCCAAGGATCCTTTGGCGGCCTACACCGCCAACCTCAACGAGCGCGCCAAGCAGGGCGACATCGACCCTCTGATTGGCCGCCACAAGGAGGTCGATCGGGTGATCCACATCCTGCGTCGGCGCCGCAAGAACAACCCCTTGTTGGTCGGTGAGGCGGGCGTCGGCAAGACTGCGATCGTCGAGGGCCTCGCACGCAAGATCGTCGAAGGCAGCGTGCCCGCGTTCTTGAAGGACGTCGTCGTGCACTCGCTCGATATGGGCGCGCTGGTCGCCGGCACGCGCTATCGCGGTGACTTCGAGGAGCGTGTGAAGGCAGTGCTCGCGGCGTTGGCCAAGGCGCCCGACAAGCACATCTTGTTCATCGACGAGCTGCACACGATCATCGGTGCAGGCGCCACCTCGGGTGGCTCGCTCGACGCATCGAACATGATCAAGCCTGCGTTGCAGAACGGGAAGCTGCGCTGCATCGGCGCGACGACCCACGACGAGCATCGCAAGCATGTGCAGCGCGACCCCGCGTTCGCGCGCCGCTTCCAGACGGTCGAGGTCAACGAGCCGACGCGCGATGACGCGGTCGCGATCCTCCATGGCCTCAAGCCGGAGTTCGAGAAGTTCCACGGCGTCACCTTCGACGACCCGGCGATCGAGGCCGCGGTCGACCTGTCGTCGCGCTACATCCAGGACCGGCGCCTGCCCGACAAGGCGATCGACGTTATCGACGAGGCGGGCGCCAAACAGGCGCTGGCCGGCCAGACCCTGGTCGGCCTGCCGGTCATCAAGGATATCGTCACGGGCATGGCGCGGGTGCCGCCCGAGAACGTCAATCGCGACGACCGCGACGCGCTCCGCGATCTCGATGCCAAGATCAAAGAGAAGGTCTTCTTCCAGGACGCGGCGGTCACCTCGGTGGCACGTGCCATCCGCTTGGCGCGCGCGGGTCTGCGACCCATCGAGCGACCGATCGGCAGCTTCCTCTTCATGGGCCCGACCGGTGTCGGCAAGACCGAACTCGCCAAGCAGCTCGCACGCACGATGGGCGTCGCCTTTCTGCGCTTCGACATGAGCGAGTACGCCGAGGCCTACTCGGTCTCGCGCCTCATCGGCTCGGCGCCGGGCTACGTCGGCTACGATTCGGGCGGTGTCCTGACCGAGGCCGTCAACCGCAACCCGCACGCGGTGCTGTTGCTCGACGAGATCGAAAAGGCGCATCCGCAGGTCTTCAACGTACTGCTCCAAGTGATGGACCACGGATCGCTCACTGACAACCATGGCCGCAAGGTCGACTTCCGCCACGTCATCTTGATCATGACCTCGAACGTCGGGGCAGAGGAGATGGCGCGCAGGAAGACCGGCTTCGGCAGTGGTGCCGTGGTCTTTGGCGACGGGCAGGAAGCGATGAAGCGCCTGTTCCCGCCCGAGTTCAGAAACCGCATGGACGCCGTCGTCCGCTTCGGCGCGCTGCCGCCCGAGGCGATGCCACCGATCGTCGACAAGCTCGTGCGCGAGCTCGAGGCGAACCTCGTACAGAAGAAGGTCAAGATCCGGCTGACCGACGCCGCCCGCGACTACCTCGGCAAGAAGGGATACGACCCGACGATGGGCGCGCGGCCGATGGCGCGCCTCATCCGCAACGAGCTTTCCGAGCGGCTGGCCGAAGAGATATTGTACGGTGCGCTCGAGCACGGTGGCATAGCTGTGGTCGATGCTCCGGCCGAGGTCGGTGGGCCCCTGGGCTTCACGTTCGAGCCACTGCCGGACGTGAACCTGATGATGGCCAACTGAAGCCAACCGAAGGCCAGCTGGTTGACACGGGTCGGAGCAGGTGTAAGGTGCCGTGCTCTTGGAGGGGACTCTGGCCCGTAAGAAGCCGAATCCGAAGTTGACGAGTGCATCGTCGGTGGCTGAGGCCCCGGCACTCGTCCGAATCGATGCAGTTGCCGAGCCGCCCGCGGCTGACGCAGCTCTGTCGGCTTCTCCCGTACCGACGAATGCGGCGCCAGGTGGCGCGGCGCAAGCGCGGCGATGGGCGCCGAATGCGCCCTTCACCGTCGGCCGCTATCGGCTCGAGCAGGAGCTGGCGCTCGGCGCTTACGGCGCGACGTTCTCGGGACGCGACCTCGAAGCCGCACCGACTGCGGCAGCGCAGCAGGCAGCACGCTCGGTCCACGTCACGTTGTTCCATCCGGCCTACTTCGCGGAGCCGCGGCGCAAGGCCCAGCGTGAGCGTATCGAGCGCGCCGTGCGCTACGACAATCCGTATGTCGCGCCGACCTACGCGGTCGGTGAAGCGCACGACACGATGTGGGCGGCGACCGCGCCGATCGTCGGTGTGCCGCTCACGCATTGGCGCCGCGACGCGGGCGCCATCAAGCCCGATGATGTGTATCGCATCGTCGGCCAGCTGCTCGATGGTGTGGCCGCGATCCACCTCGAGGGCGGTGTGCATGGGTCGTTGTCGCCCGAGACCGTGCGCATCGTGCATGAGACCGCCTGGGTGACGAGCCCCTGGTGGCTCGAGCCGGCGGAGGTCCCGACCGGTGAGGTGCAGCCGCTGCGGACCGCGTGGATGGCGCCTGAGCTGCTCTTTGGCGAGCATGCCGACGGCGCCGCGACCGACATCTATGGGATCGGGCTCGCGCTCGGCTATCTGCTGGCATGTGGCCTGACCGAGCCCGGGCACTCGTTGCTGGTACAGGGGATCGACGTGCCGCCGGCCGTGGACGATGTCTATGTGCGGGCCACCTCGCGCCAGAAAGGCTCACGTTATCAGGATGTTGCGTCCTTCCGTGGGGCGCTCGAGGCGGCCGCCGGATTCGAGTGGCGCGACGCGCAGAAGGCGTTGCGACGCGGTGCGGGTACCGGGCTCGTCGGTCTCGAGGTGCTCGAGGCAGGACCGGTGCGGCCGCGGTCGGGGCCAGCGAACGTGCCGCCAGCGCTGCCGCCGCGCGGCAACTCGGGCCTGTTGCCATTGAAGCCGGTCGTGCTCTCGGCGATGCCGGTGCCGATGACATCGAGCCCGTCGTCGGGTCCGTTCGCGCAGCCCGCGATCGTCGCGACGGAGAGCGTGCTGCATTCGGTGTCGGGGCGCTCGGCCTTGAATAATGAGGTCGAGCGGACTTCGGAAGACGAGGCGCTGCCAGCCTTCGAGGCCGACGGAACGCCTTATGGGGCGCGCGCACTGATGGAGGCCGCAGGTCAGTCCTTCGGTCCAGTGAACCCGGTGGTCGAACTGGCACCGGACGTCGTGACGTCCGCGCCGACGATCCCCGATGCGCCTGCCGAGTCGGCTCCGGCCGCATTGCGGCGCGGTCCGCCGGACCCTTCGGCACCGTATGGTCGTCGCACCGCGAGCCGGGTTGCGACCCGCACCTTGCAGCATGGTGCGCCACGCTTCGGGTCCGGGCTCGCCCCGGTGCTCGAAGTCGACTTCAGGCGCGCGACACCCGAAGGAAGCCATGGCCAAGGGCCATTGCCACTGCAACCCCAGCAGGTCGATGCGACCGATGCGTTGCCGCCGATCGAACTCTCGGAGGAGATGCTGCGCTCGCTGATGGAGGCGCCCGAGCTGTCGGCGCCGCCGCCGCTGCCGGGGCAGACGCGGCCGCGTTGGAACACGGGCAATCCGAACTGGGGCAGCTCGCTCGAGGCACTCGACGCCGATGGTCCGTCGCTGCGCCTTGGCGCATCGCTGCCGGACCCGCCCCCAATTTCACCCGCGGCCGATGCCGTGCCGGTGGAAGCGTTCGTCCCCGACCTTCCGCCGCTGCCAGCGGGCCCGACGACAGGCTCTCGCAAGCGCGTTACGGGTACTGTCATCGGTATGCCGCGGGTCGATCTGCCGACCGCGGGCTCGGCTGTTGCTGAGATCGCGGCCCCTCCCTCGCTGCCGGTGGCGACGGCGCCGTTGCAGCCAGGCGACGCGTACCCAGACGAGGCCCTGGCGGATGACGGATCGTTGAGCAAGTACGAGCCGACGGTGGTCGAGGCGATAGCGCCAGCCCTCCTCGAGGTCGACGTGTTCGCGGCCAAGCCGCTGCCAGCCCAGGTCGATCTATTTGCGCCGCCGCCGACGTTGCCGCCCGACCCGTGGAGCGATTCGCCGCTGGTCGTGACGCGCGGCGAGGGGTCGAGCGCGAACCTGCACATCGACTCGCTGCCGGTCCTCGACAAGGCTCCGAGCTCGCGTCGCGAGACGCGCCCGACGCCCGCGCAGAGTCCCGCGGTGGCCGCTGCGGCCGCGGTTGCGGCGACACTCGACAAGTCGATCGCGCGTGGGCCGTCGCCGACCCGGCCGGCGGCGCGTGTGCAGCTGGCGACGCCGACGCACACCACGCCGTCGCGTGACGAACCACGGGTGATTCGGGATCCGAGTGGCCCCTTGTCGGGCGGCGCGGCGACGTTGAGCGGGATGCCGATCCGCGGCGACGGGCCGATGATGCGGACCGATGGCTCGATGGTCGCGCCAGTCGCGAAGCGTCGTCCGGTGATGTTGTGGCTCGTGCTCGGCGCGGTCGCGGTCGGGGCGGTGGTGGCGTTCTTCGCGATCACCAGTAACTCAGGCTCGGGCAGCGGCCATGGTGGCAACAACGGAGCGTCCGGTGAGCTCGCATCGGTCGGACCGAGTGGGCTCGGCGGCAGCGGTGCCATCGCGGGGGTCGGCGCCGGGGCGATCCCGGTCGCAGGCGATTCCGACGCGCAGGCCGATGGCGGCGAGAACAAGCTGGACGTCGTCGAAGCGGGTGCGGTCGACACCGCGGGCGTGATGATGATCGCGCCCGATGTGGTCGACGTCGCCGATGTGAGTGAGGTGGTGCCCGATACGGTCCCGGATACCGGGATCAATGCGCTGGTTCCGCCGCTCGCCGAGGATGCCGTGAGCGCGGTCGACGCGGCGATCGAGGCCACGCCCGCGGACACGAGCGTGGCGATAGCGGACACGAAGTCGGTCGAGACGCCCGAGGTCGTCGTCGCCGAAGTGGCCGATGTGGCCGCGCCAACGGTCGCCGAGGTGAGCGCGCCCAGCGCGTTCACGCCGAAGGATCCGGCCAAGCTGCGCTGCCCCGATGGCATGTCGAAGCTCAAGAAGAAGGTGCCGGTCACGCTCGCCAACGGGACCAAGGTCGAGGACTGGGAGGTCGTGTGCATCGACCGCTTCGAGTTCCCCGGCGCTGGCGCCGTACCTCGCACCGGCGTCGACCTGTCGGGTGCCCGCGCGGCTTGTATCGGCAAGAGCAAGCGCCTGTGCACCCGCAGCGAGTGGCGGCGCGCGTGCGGTGGTCAGTACCCGTACGGCAAGGACTACGACCCCGACAAGTGCAACAGCGCGGGCGCCGACGGCACCCCGCACGCGCTTGCCAGCGCTGGCTCGAAGAAGGGCTGCATGAGCCCGTCGGGTGCGTTCGACATGGTCGGCAACGCCGCCGAGTGGACGAGCGACGGCACCGTCAACGGCGGCACGTCGCTGAAGAACGGCGAGGACGGCACCTGTAACAGCGGCAGCAAGCGCGCGGGCGGCGCTCCGCATGTCGGCTTCCGCTGCTGCGTCGACGCCAAGGATTAGCGTCTATCTGATGGCCTCGCGCGGCCGCGTGCAAGCAGGCGAATTGGTCCGTCTTCGACTCACCGAACGTCGCCCGCTCGCACCTGCTTTCGCGCTCGGATTCTACCTCAGCATGCTCTGGCTGCTTAGCCAGGTTGCCCCGCCGACGTTGAGCGGGTCCTTCAAGGGCTTGATGATTGGCGTGAGCAGGGCCGTGACGATCTCGCCTTCGGTCGGCACGCGCGGCTCCGAAGGCGGGCGGATCTCGGCGGGTTGGCCTTCGGGAACGGCGTATTGGACCTCGTGGTCGGGGTCGGCGCCGTGCTTCCAGCGGGGCTTGCCGGCCCAGAGGATCTTGGTGCAGGGCGCGAGGCCCGAGAAGCAGCGCCAGGCGACGATCACGTCCTCGGGGTAGGCGGCCGAGAGCTGGGTCGCGAACTCGAAGATGCGCGCGAGGTCGGTCGAAACGATGGCCGAATTGGAGTGGCTCTCGCGGCCGCGACGAAAGGGTGGCAGCGGCAGCGCGGCGATGCCGAGCCACTCGCCGGGGATAGGCTTGTAGCCGGTCGGCAGCGGCTTCGAGTGGGGGCTCAGGCCGCGCTTGGCGAGGGCGCGGCCGATGCGTTCGAGGCTCTGCTGTGAGTCCCACGGGACGATCAATGCGGCGATGCTCGGGGCGTCAGTCATGGCCGCGAAGATAGCGCATGACCGTCAAAGGCGCGTTCGGGAATCGAAACGGCACCATCGTTTGATTGATCGGTCCGGGCGCGCGCCCTACCTTGCGACGCTGCCGTGCGGACTGAAGTAGGCCGCGCAGCGCACACTCGGGTGGGGAAGCTCGTGCAGAGACGACAGCTCATGGTCCAACGATTTGCGTCGACGTACTGCCTGCCGCTGCTGGCGGTCGCGTTCGCGGCGTGTGGCACCGACAAGGAGGGCGGCGGCGCGGACGCGGTCGACACCAGCGGCGGTGAGACCACGCCGGAGGTCGTCGACCCGGACGTCGCCCCCGACACGAGCATCCCCGAGGTGACGCCCGACACGTTCACACCCGAGATCGTGGCCGACCCGTCGTCGGTCGAGCTGCTGCTCGACGAGGACTCGTCGATGTCGTTCGGACTCTCGAAGATCTTCTCGGTCGAGGTGCCCGCGAACGTCGTCTCGGTGACGATCAGCGTCATCGGCGACGACGCCGTCTACTACGGGCTCGCCGACTGGACGGGTCCCGATGCCTTCTCGCTGGTGACCAAGGGCTGGGTCAACACCGACGAAGGGCAGGGCGGCCTCTGCCTCTCGTGCAACGACCGCATCTCGCTCTCGAGCGGGGCCTTCGCGGCGCTCGCCCCGAACAACCCGGCGGCGCAGGTCACGGCTGGCCCGCACACGTTCTCGCTGTTCGGCTACAAGCCGCCCGCCGTCGTCGACAACGGTGGCTCGTGCGGCGATGGCATCTGCACGCAGAACGATCAGTTCCAGTGCACGCGCGACTGTCGTTCTACCTCGGCGACCGGCCCCGCGCGCGTGCTGGTGCATGCGAAGATGGCGGCGGCCGGCCTGCCCGCGACCGGCGTGCTCGACCTGAACCTGCACTTCACGGGCGCCCAGGGTCTGAGCGCTGAGAGCGCGAAGAGCGACGCCAAATTCCAGTCGCAGATCGAGTCGATGCGCACGATCTACAGCCAGGTCGGGCTCGACCTCGGCACCATCACTTACCGCGACATCGACAGCGGCTACCGCGTCATCGAGACGCTCGACGGCGAGGGCTCGGACCTTCAGGCGATGTTCTCGGAGTCCGATGGCAACCCGAACGCGCTCAACCTGTTCTTCGTCGACGAGCTCTCGGCCAGCGCCTTCGGCGGCTTCGGCGTGATCCTCGGGATCGCTGGCGGCATCCCCGGACCTCCGCTCGTCCAAGGCTCGTCGCGCTCGGGTGTGGCCATCGCCATCAAGCCGATCCCCGGTGCACCCGCCGACATCGACACCACGATGGCGCACGAGACCGGCCACTTCCTCGGCCTCTTCCACACGTCGGAGCAGGCGTTCTTCGGTCCGCAGATCCACGACCCGCTGCCCGATACGCCGGAGAACGACGAGAGCTACCTGATGTTCAACACCGGCTCGGGAAACAAGCTCTCGGAGTGGCAGGGACGCGTGATGCGCTCCAACCCGTGGGTGCGACACCCCACAGGCAAATAGGACGAAGCATATGAAATCATTTCGTCTTTTGACCATTGTCGGGTTTCTATCGCTGGCCTTCACAGGCACCGTGCTGGCCGCGCCGACGACGCCCGAGCCTGTTCGCGTGACCGTGCCGAACGACCGCTTCGAGGCGATGCTGCGCTCGATCGACACGGTGCCGCCGGATCGCGCGACGCTCGAGCGGGCGTTCCCGGATGCATGGCTTCGGCTCGACGCGATCGCGCGTGATGCACAGCGCGATCAGTGGTCGCGGCTGCGCGCCGTCAGCCTGCTCTCGTTCTTCGTCGAGGCGCGCACGCGCACGACGTTGGAAGCGGTCGCGAGCGATGGCGACAAGGAGATCCGACGCCAGGCGGTCTACACGCTCGGACGTGGCTTCGGTGGCAATGCGGACGCGGCTCTGGTGCGCTTCATCGAGGCGCGCTTCGCCGATCCCGACGTCACGGTCAGCGAGCACGCGGTGCGTGCGCTGCGCTGGATCGATCATCCCGACGCGAAGCTCGCGCTGGAGCGGGTCGCTGAGAAGGGGCCGCCGAAGCTGCGCGACCTCGCGCGCACGACCGCCGATAAGCGCACGCTGCGCATGAAGGGCACGCGCGGCAACTGAGCGCGTTTGCGTTCGCGTCGCGCTCCACTATGGTGCGCGCATGTCGTCGCACCGCATCGTCGCCGCTTTCTTCGCTCTTGCTCCTCTGGCCGTGATCGCTTGTGGCGACGACTCCGACGGGGTCGACGCGACCGACGTCGTCGACGTCTCCGATGCGGCTGATTCGACCGACGCGAGCGACGCGGCCGAGGTCGAAGAGACGGTCGAAGAGGTCGCTGACACCGGTCCGCGCGACGCGCGCGAGGACGTCGCCGACGGCAACGAGAACCCGGACAACCTGCTCGTCGACTACCAGTACGGAAACCAGGTCACCGGCAGCACGCTGACCATCGATACGCTCGGAGTGACCACGCGCAGCGAACGGATCTGCTGCCCGCCGACGACCACGCCGACCGACACGGTCGACCTCGGCTTCAGCCAGATTGCCGGGCTACGCGCCGACATCGAGGCGATCGCCGCGGCAGATGCTTTGACTACCAAGGAATTGGGCGCGTTCGCCGACGGTGCCTCGGTCGGCAGCCTGAAGGTGTTCCGCAACGGCTACGCGTACGTCGTGAAAGCCTATGAGAACCAGGGCGACCGCGTGCGCATCGAGTCGACCGCCAACGATGCTCGCACGCGCATCCTCGCGCTGGTCAACGGCATCGTCGACGTCGACATCCTGGATTGACGTGCTGGACGGTCAGTTCAGCGCCGTCGGGCAGGCGAGCGTGAACGGCGCGATGTCGGCATCGAAGCCGCCGGTCTTAGCTCCCGGGACGATCATCTGGTAGGTGCCGCGCATGGAGCCTATCGGCGTGTCGAGCGGGCAGAAGCTCTGGTAGGTGAAGCTCTGGCCGGGCTCCAGCACCGGCGTCTCGCCGACGACGCCGGGGCCGCGCACATGCTCGATGTGGCCGCGTGAGTTTTCGATGATCCAATGGCGCGAGATGAGCTGCACGGTGTCGCTGCCGATGTTCTCGATGCGCACCCGATAGGTGAAGAACCAGTGGTTCTTGCTCGGGTCGCTTCGCTCGGGAAGCCACTGGCTCTCGACCTGGACGCGAACGCCGTGCGTGACTGCGGTGGACTTCATGGGTCAGGCTCCGAGCAGGTGGGGCGGCACGAAGCTCGCGTGATAGCCGCCGTCTTCGATGGCGCGCGCGGCGGCGGTCGGGCGCAGCGGCTTGAACACGTCGAGCATCACCGCGAGCTCATCGGTGCGGGTCACGCCGATGCTGCCTTCGTATGAGCCCGGGTGGGGGCCGTGCGCGGTGCCCATCGGATGGAAGCTGAGGCTGCCGGGGCCGACACCCTTGCGCGAGGTGAAGTTGCCCTTGCAGTAGAAGATCACCTCGTCGCAGTGGACCGAGGAGTGCGGGTAAGGGCACGGGATCGCGGCGGGATCCCAGTCGACCAGGCGAGGCACGAACGAGCACACCAGGCCGCCGCCGACCGCGAACGTGCCGTGGATGGTGGGCGGTAGGTGCACACTCGATGCGCGCGGCTGGAACGCGAGGATCGGGAAGGCCCACGGATAGACCGAGCCGTCCCAGCCGACCACGTCGAGCGGCGAACTCGGATGGGTGAAGCGGGTGAAGCGTCCCTCGCGCTTACTGACCACGACCCGGATGCCTTCGTCGCGCGGACCGTGGAAGGTCGGGCGCTTGAAGTCGCGATGGGTGTACGGTGCGTCCATCCGCAACTGGCCGACTTCATTTCTGAATTGGCGTGGGATGTGGAAGTCGCGCAGCGCCTCGATGAGGAACCAGTGATGCGCCATGTCGTCGGCGATGACGAAGCGATGCACGAGGCCACGTGGCACCAGCACGTAGTCGCCGGGCACGAAGTCGACATCGCCGAGGATCGTGCGCAGCGTGCCGCTGCCTTCGTGGATGTAGTAGAGGTCGTCGCCGTCGCCGTTTTCGAAGTAGACCGTGTCGCTCATCGTTGGGCGCAGGACGCCTATCGTCATGTCGTCCGACACGAGCAGCGGCGTGCGCGCCGAGAGCGGCGTGCCGTTGTGCGGTGCGAGCTGCTGTGAGCGATAGTGGCGCCGCAGGAGCAGCGACTCAGGCTCGCCCGGGGTGGTGACGTAGCCGCCGTCGAACGGGCCCCAGGCCGACTGCACGTGCGGACCGTTCAAGCGGTAGGCGATGGTGAACGGGCCGTCGAAGCCTGCGCGGGTGAGGCAGTGCTCGAACAGGAGGCGGCCGTTCTGGCGCAGCTGGGTGTGGGGCTTGGGCGGGACGTCGCCGACCTGCATGCGGTCGAGCATGTCAGCCTGCCGTCCGGAGCTTCTTCTGCTCGTACTCGATCGACTCGAACAAGGCGCGGAAGTTACCGCCACCAAAGCCCTTGTCGCCCTTGCGCTGGATGATCTCGAAGAAGAACGGGCCGGCCTTGTCGTCGCCGTAGAGGCCCGCGGCCTCCTTCAAGAAGATCTGCAGGAGGTAGCTGTTGGGGCCCTTGCCATCGACCAGGATCTCGAGCTCGCGCAGCACCTCGACGTCCTCCTCGAGCACGCCGACGCCGAGGTCGAGCATGCGCTTGGGGAGGAGGTCGTAGTAGGTGCCGCGGGTCGGCATGAAGCTGACGCTGCGCTCGCGCAGGTCGCGCACCGTGCGGATGATGTCGGGGGTCGTGATCGCGGCGTGCTGGAAGCCTTCGCCGAGGTTGTCGACGACGAAGCCGTAGATCTGCGAACTCTCGAAGTGGGGTCGCTTCGGCTCGTTATTGGCGAACTTCACCCCCGAGTGCGGGTCCCACAGGACGATCGACTTCAGGCCCGAGCCGTGGTCGCTGGCGGCGGCTTTATCATCGGTGTGGAACTCGATGTCCCAGTACTCTTCGAGGCCGAGGACCTCTTTGCACCAGAGCACCATCGGCTTGAGCGTGAGGAAGTTCGACGTGACGTGGTCATACTGTTCGAAGCCGAAGCGGTTCGTGCTGGCGGGTGCCGCGACCGGCGTGAGGCCGGGGTTCGGGCCGCTCCAGTCGCTGCGCTGGAGGAAGCGGAAGCGGCCTTCGCCAAAGGGCGTCGTGATGTCGAACCAGCCGAGGCGACCCTCATCGCGCACGGTCCAGGCGATGTCGTCGACGATGGTGGCGCCGCGCGACTCGAGCACGCGGAAGGTCTCGGCGACGTCGGCGACCTCGAACACCAGCGTCGTGATGCCGTCGGGATGACGCTTCAGGTAGCGGCCCGCGATGCTTGTCGGGGTGAGCGGCTGCACGACCGTGACGCGGCAGAGGTCGGCCTCGAACACGCGCGTACGCTCGCCCGAGCGGGCCTCGAGCTCGCCGCCGGACTCGGCCGTCAACGCGAAGTCGAGGTTGCTGGTGTAGAAGCGGGTCGAGCGTTCGATGTCGTTGACGACGAACGTGATGTCTTCGAGCCGCTTGATACCGAGAGCTTCCGAGCGCGCCATACCGCCTCCTTCCTGTGGCCTTGATGTGCCCTGGCCGGGCCGTCCGCCGCCGGGTCTATGACATGGGCGCGCGATGCTTTGCAACGCGCAGGCGCAGGCGGTATCAGGGCGGTCGTCAGCGCCACGGAGTGTGAGCATGCGCCCAGTCGTGAACTTCAGCCCAGGTCCTTCCATCGTCGCACCCGAGGTGCTCGAGCAGGCGGCGCAGGCCTTGCGCGGCGTGCCCGACGTGCAGGGATTGTCGATCGTCGAGATCTCGCATCGCCTGCCGTGGTTCGAGAAGGTCGTCCAGGACACCGAGGATGCGCTGCGGCGGCTGCTCGGTGTGCCCGATACGCACACCATCTTGTTCCTGCAGGGTGGGGCGCGCGGGCAGTTCGCGCAGGTCCCCCTCAACTGGCTCTTGCCGGGAACGGTCGCGGCCTACATCGACACCGGTGTGTGGGCGCGCGGGGCCTACGAGGACGCCAAGACGCTGGGTGATGCGCGCATCGTCGCGTCGTCGGCGAACGCGGCGCGAGGCGCCTACCTCGAGCTGCCGGACCTCAGCGGGCTCGAGCTGTCGGCGAACACGGCCTACGTGCACACGACCTCGAACAACACGATCTTCGGCACGCAGTGGCCGACGATGCCGACCTTCGGCGACCTGCCGCACGTGTCGGACATGAGCTCCGACATCCTGTCGCGGCCGATCGATGTCTCGCAGTTCAAGCTGATCTACGCCGGTGCGCAGAAGAACGCGGGGATCTCGGGCCTGACGCTGCTGTTCCTCGACAAGGCGTGGATGGCCGCGGCGCGCTCGGACATCCCATCGATCTGGCAGTATCGCGTCCAGGACGCCCACGATTCGATGTATAACACCCCGCCAACATTCGCGATCTACACGACATTGCTGGTGTGCCGCTGGCTCGAGGAACTCGGCGGCGTGGCGGCGATCGCTGCCCGCAACGAGGCGAAGGCGGCGGCGCTCTATGCGGCGATCGACGGCTCGGATGGGTTCTATCGGGGTTGCGTAGACCCGCGCCATCGCTCGAAGATGAACGTGACCTATCGGCTCCCGGATGAGGCTGCGGAGAAGCGCTTCATCGCGGAGGCCGAGGCCGCGGGGCTGCATCACTTGAAGGGGCATCGCAAGGCCGGCGGCATCCGTGCTTCGATATACAACGCGCTGCCGCTCGAGGGTGTCGAGCGCCTCGTCGCGTTCATGCAGGCGTTCCGGCAGCGAAGCTGAGCGTGGCCGCGGGCATGCCGAAAGTCGTGGCGAGCCTGCCAGTGCGCGCAGTGCTGCCGGACGTCGGCGCCGCGTTGAAGCGCTCGCGGCGGGTCGTGCTGGTCGCGCCGCCGGGCTCGGGCAAGACGACGCTGGTCGCGCCCTGGCTGCTCGACTCGGGGCTCGTGCCGAAGGGCGAGATCATCGTCTTGCAGCCGCGCCGGGTCGCGGCGCGCTCGGTCGCACGCTTCATGGCCGACATGCGTGGCGAGCGGGTCGGCGAGACGGTCGGCTTCCAGGTCCGCTTCGAGCAGGAGGTGTCGGCCAAGACCCGCATCCGCGTCGTGACCGAGGGCATCCTCACCGCGCGCCTGCAGGCCTCGCCCGATCTCGCGGGCGTCGCGGCGGTGGTGCTCGACGAGTTCCACGAGCGCTCGATCCACGCAGATCTCGCGCTCGCGTTGTTGAAGGAAGTGCAGGACGTGCTGCGCGATGACCTGCTGGTCATTGTGATGTCGGCGACGCTCGATGCGGCGCCGATCGCGGCGTTCTTCGGCGACTGCGAGATCGTGCGAGCCGACGGCCGGGCCTTCGATGTAACGACCGCGTTCGCGGATGAAGGGTTGGCCATTGGACCGGGCACGCACCCACGCGACGTCGAGGCGCGCATGGCGAAGGGCGTGCTGGAACTCATCGACCAGGTAGGCGACGGAGCACGCGACGGAGACGTGCTCGGCTTCCTGCCGGGCGTGCGGCTCATCGAGGGCACGCGCCAGCGGTTGCTGGCGCCGCTTGCGCAGCGTGGCTTTGACGTCGAGGTGCTGCACGGCAGCCTCGGGCCACGTGAGCAGGACCTGGTGTTGTCGCCGGGGCCGCGGCCGCGCGTCGTGCTCGCGACCAACATCGCCGAGACCTCGTTGACGATCCCCGGCGTGCGCGCGGTTGTCGACTCTGGGCTCGCGAAGGTGATGCGCTACGATCTCGCGGTCGGCTCGGGACGGCTAGAAACTGGAAGGATATCGAGGGCTTCCGCGGACCAGCGGCGCGGTCGTGCGGGTCGTCTCGGGCCGGGCCGTTGTCTCAGGCTCTGGACCCGCTTCGAAGACGAGCGGCTTGCGGCCTTCGAGGCACCTGAGATTCGGCGGGTCGATCTGGCGCGCATGGTGATCGAGCTCGCGAGCTGGGGCGCCGATCCGATGGCGTTCGCCTACTACGAGGCCCCGGACGCGCGGGCGCTGGAGGACGCGCGGCGGCGGCTGGTGCTGATGGGGGCCTTGGATGCGCGCATGAAGCTCACCGCGCTCGGCAAGGCGATAGCCGAGGTGCCGAGCGACCCGCGGGTCGCTGCGTTTTTGGTCGCGGTCGCGGCTCGGGCCCCCAAGAGCCTGGACGAGGCAGCGTCGTGGGCGGCGGTGCTGGATGGTGGCGAAGCCAACGGCGACCTGGGCGAGGAGGTCCGGCGCGCGGGTCGCCTACCGCACATCGAGCGGGCGTCGCGGCAGCTCGCGGCGCGCGCGAAGCAGGCGGGTTCGCGGGTGGGCTCGGGGGCGCGCGCTGAGCTGCGCGAGCTGATGCTAGCGGGCTATGCCGATCGCGTCGGCGCACGCCGTGAAGGTGCGAAGTACGCCTTGGTCGGCGGACGGCTTGGCGAGCTGGATACGCCGATCGCGGGCGACTACGTGCTCGCCCTTGAGCTCGAGGCGGGACGACGCGGCGAAGGCGCGACGAGCCGCATCTTGTCCTACACGCCGATCGATCGTGCATGGCTCGAAGCCCATCCGCAGTATCGCGTCGCCGACGAACTCGTGTGGGATGCGGGCGAGCGGCGCGTGGTCGCGTTTCGGACCGCGTTCTTCGTCGACCTCGCGCTCGAGCGGAAGTCGGTGCCCAACCGCGATCGCGAACGCTCGGGCGAGATCCTTGCGGAGCGTGCGGCGCTGGCCCTGGGCGAGGTCTTCGGCGGGCTCGGTGAAGAGGACGACAACCTCCTCGCGCGGCTCGCGACGCTGTCGCGGATCAACCCCGAGCTGGGCCTGCCGGTCGGGCGCGAGGCGTGGTTGACAGCCGCGCTGCCTGCGATGGCGGCAGGGCTCTCGAGCTTCGGGGAGCTCATCAGGAAGCCGACGGTGAGCTTGTCGCAAGCGCTCGTCGCGAGCCTCGGCTGGGAGGTCGAGCGACGCCTTCGCGAAGAGCTGCCCGAGCGGCTCGAGGTGCCGTCGGGCTCGCATCTGAAGCTCGCCTATTCAGTCGATGGGCTGCCTGCCCTGGCGGTGAAGATCCAGGAGGTCTTCGGCCTGCAGACGACGCCGACGGTCGCCCGAGGGCGGCTGCCGGTCGTGATGCACCTGTTGTCGCCAGGCGGGCGACCGCTGCAAGTGACGTCCGATCTCGCGAGCTTCTGGACGCGTACCTGGCCCGAGGTGCGCTCGGAGATGAGGAGTCGCTACCCGAAGCATCACTGGCCGGAGGACCCTGCACGGGCGTTGCCGTCGGCCCGCACGCGCGACAAGAAGCTCAAGCCGGAGGGTGCTTCGGATTGATCGAACGCGAAACCTTTTGAGTCGACCTTGCCTTTGTGCGAAGCCTCTCGCCGCGCATCGGCCAGGCCCAAAGCCCAGGCTCTGAGCGCCTCGAAAGGGAGTCAACCGATGGCATCGATCACTGACAAGCTGCTCGCCCCTGAAGTCCGCCCACTGCTGGTCAACGACTGCGTGGCGCTCATCGACACCTCCGTGAAGTCGACCAAGGGCTTCACCGGCATCGCCGTGAAGGGCGCCTACAGCTCCGTCAAAATGATCAAGCCGCGCTTCGTCGAGGGTGTGGTCGACGCCCTCCTCGACGAGTGGATCGCGAAGCTCGCGGGCTTCGAGAAGGAGCACACCGACAAGCGCGCCGCCGGCACGCTGTCGCAGTACCTCATCCAGGAGCGCGTGCGCGTGTCGGAGGCCCTCATCGCGGTGACCGATGGGCGCGCCGAGACGACCAAGCACAAGACTGCGGCGAAGTTCTATCATCGCCTCCGTCCGTCCGCGCTGGCCCACGTCGAGGGCTCGATCCCCGAGCTCGCGGCGCTCGTCGAGAAGTACAGCCAGGGTGCTCCGCAGGCTGTCGCTGCGACCTGAGGCGCGGCGAGATGAGCTTGCAGCGCGGCGAGATGAGCCTGCAATGGGGCGTCAGGTTCGCCGAGCAGAAGAAGCCGAGGCGCGGCGAGAGCACCCAAAGATTTTGTGTTGACACCCCGGAAGGCCTCCAGTAAAAGCGCAAACACATCGACGCCGACACGGCGGAGGGCGGCCAACCAAGCCACTCACACGATGGTGATGCGGGAATAGCTCAGTTGGTAGAGCGCGACCTTGCCAAGGTCGAAGTCGCCGGTTCGAGTCCGGTTTCCCGCTCCAAACACTTCCGCCAAGTTGGGCGGACCCTGGGTGCCCCGGGACGCATAGGCCTCCCTAGGCGCTCTGAGAGTTCGAGCCCGATAGCTGCGTGAGAACTTGACCGCCATTCCCAGTGCGTCATGGCGGGCGGGGCTCAGAGGAGGCTGACGAGCCCAGCCGCGAGCGCGGTAGCCGTGCCCCACGCAAGCTCGATGAGTCCGAGGCGCTTGGCGTCGCGCGCATGGTTCGGGGCGCGGTGCAGCGCGACGCGCAATCCGTATAGAAGGGGCAGGGCGCCAGCCGCAGGGTGACCGACGGCGACGCCGAGCGCGAGGCTCGCCGCGACGGCAACAGCGGAGAACCAGCGCCCGGCCGGCCAGGGTTGGCGGTTCGACAGGACCTTCGCGAGGCTGCCCTTGATCCACCAGAGGCCGAGCACGAGCCACGCGCCGAGCGCCATCGCGCCCGCCACGACGCGCCCAGGCAGGGCGCCGCCGGCCAGCGCCAGGCCGATTGCGAGGCCCAGGAAGCCGGCGATGCCGAGCAGCTCGAAGCCCGCGAGGCGTGGCGGGCGGCCGCGCAGGTAGAGCATGCCGATGAAGCCGACGAAGCCACCGCCGAGCAGCGTCGCGACGAGCACGCCGGGGTGAGGTGAGTTGGCGACCGCGATGAACCCGAAGATGTTGGCGAGGATGAGTGCCAGCATCGTTGGCTTGGCCGCGAGCCGCGAGCCGCGCACCGCCCGGCCCAACGCCTGGGCGGCGCCAAAGCCCGACACCACCGAGAGGGCGCCAGCGAAGGTGGACACGGTCGGCGCGAGGCAGAGCGCCAAGACGAGCGGCAGCACGAGCCACGCCCAGACGCCGTGCTCCTTGGGCAGGAGCTCTTTCCATGCGGGGCGCCCGCGTCGCTCGAGGGTCGTCTCACCAAGGCGTATCGTCGTCTTCATCGCCACCTTCTTACGGCACTTAGGGCCCGCCGCAAAACTACCGGATCGCGCCGGGCCGTCTGGCCCGCGTTCTGGGATCGCCTGCTCGAGAAACGTCAACACCTTGTTTTGCGGCGCTCCCTTAGGCGAGTTCTGGCCAAGCGACGATGATCATACCTTGGCGAAGGCGATGACGATCTCTCCCGGCACCCGCTGCTGGTAGTTGATCGTCACGGTCTCGCCATAGCGCGCCCGCAGCTGATCGAGCAGGGGGAGCGGATCGTGATCATTGGCAAATAGCATCGTCTCGCCCGGAGTGAGGGCGTCGAGCGCGCCGAAGATGGCTGCGTGGCGGAAGCGCTTCGCGATGCCGCGGGCGTCGAAGGGGTAGATCTGGTCGGGGGAGAGGTGGAAATGGGTACCCATGGCAGGCTCCTGGCGTGGAACGACAGTAAGATGTAAATCGTGCACATCTTCTGATGCCCCTATACCACCGGTGACGAGCAAAAGTAATATTTTGAAAGCATCTTATAACGCATGAATCTTACAGCCTTCTCCGACTATACGCTGCGGGTGTTGATGGTCTTGGCGCTGAACCCCGAGCGGCTGGTGACGATCGCGGAGGTGGCCAGGGTCTTCGGGATCTCGCGCAACCACTTGATGAAAGTGGTGCATGCGCTGGCGTTGAGCGGCGACGTGCAGTCGGTGCGAGGCAAGGGAGGAGGGCTGCGGCTCGCGCGCGCGCCAGAGGCGATCCTGCTTGGCCAAGTGGTGCGGCGCAGCGAAGGAAACGCCCCGATCGTCGAGTGCCTCGGGCCTGAGAAGCCGACCGCGTGCTGCATTGCGCCGGTGTGCCGGCTGCGGGGAGCGCTCGTGGAGGGGTTCGCGGCACTCTATGCGGCGCTCGATCGCTACACGCTGGCGGACCTGGTCAGCAACGAGCAGCCGCTGCGTCTGGCGCTCCTCGGGGAGCGGCCGTCGCGGAGCAGGGCAGCGCGACCGCGGTGACTGGCGTCCCGACGCACTGTCGTTTTGCGGTTCGGTTGGGCCCGGCGATCACGTCGCTCGGTAGCGCTCGAGATACTCCCTGAGGGCCACGGCGTTGTTGTGCTGCTCGTCCTTGGCGGCGAACACCAGGGTCAGCGTCACGCCGTCGCAGGCATCCAGCACTGCGTCGACCGCGGCCCCCTGCTCAGCGAGCTCGGCGAGCTAGCGCCGCTTGAACTCGGTCCATTTCCCCGGGACGTGCCCGAACCACTTTCGTAGGGACGTGCTGGGCGCGACCTCCTTCACCCACGCGTCGATCGCTGCGTGCTCCTTCGAGACGCCGCGAGGCCAGATGCGATCGACCAGCACCCGGCACCCGTCCCCAGCGGCGGCCGCATCATAGGCGCGCTTCACGGCGATCGTCAGGTCATGCTTCGTGGTCATGGGGCAGAGGCTCCTCATTCATCGCGGCTTCTCGCGGCCGTCCCTGGTCGGCTGGGGCGTCCTGTCCGGAGCCTTCTGTTCGCGTGTGCGCACACGCCGCGGATACAGCAGCGAGGACGACTCCCGAGAGGCGCTCCTCGCACAGCGGGAAGAGTTCGCGCTCCTCGAAGCGGACGTGATCCCGGAGGGCGGCCCCGAACTCGGAGAGACGCTTGGCGCTCCGCCTGCCCTCGCCATGCACGAGTCCGTGGAGCCGTCGGTGATCGGCGCGCGTGCGCTCGGCGAATGCGGCTTCACCAACCGCTTCGAGCGCTGGCAGCAGGAACTCTTCTTCAATCGCGAAGTGGGGCGCGAGCCGCTCATCGTATGATCGCTCGACTTCCTCCCAGGTGGCGCAGGTCACGCACTCGTCCCCGGCGTCTCCCGCGCGCATCGCGCATCGCGCGAGGACGAGCGCCTGGTGGTGGTCGTCGCTCATGTCTCGCAGCCTCGGATCGCGCTTCATGGTGCGCCGCGCACGTCCAGGCCGGGCTCAGTCATCACTGGCAGGCTCGGCTGCGCGCCAGGGATTTGTTGTGTGCTCATCGCTCCCGCCTCCAGTTGCTGTGGCCGCCGTCGTCTTCCCACCGCGCGAGCGCCGGATCCGAGGTGAGACCAACGCCACGAGATACGACGGGGCTACCCCCGCGGGCCCGTGTGCTCCCATAGGCGTCGCTCGAGACCTTCGTGAGCGACGCCAACGGTTCGACACGCGTGGGGAAGGGCTTTGATTCTCGGGGAGATCCGGGACTGGCAGCGAGCCGAAGCTGACCTTCGACGATCTGGGAGACTCTCATCGCGCACCTCCTCGTCGAGCCGATCGCATCGTTGGAGCAGCACCTCACTCACGCGTGTGCGCCGTCAGCTCCGACTCCGGCTTCATTAACGACGCATTCTCGGTGGGCCACCCCGCCTGCGCCGCTCGCGCGCAGCGAGACCGAGGGCGTAAATCGGGGATCGGCCCACCTGTTCGTAGGGTTCACGACCTGCTGAACCGCTTGTCGTCGGCGAGGCGGGCGGCGAAGCCCGCGGCGACGTCTGGCGCGACAATCGACATGAGGTGGGGGTAGACGATTTGGTCCTCGCGAGCGCCGTGGTGCTCGAGCAGGTGACGCAAGCGCAGGAAGTCGTCGAGGGCGCGCACGGTCGCGAGACGTCGCTCGGTGATTGGCGTGCGGTCGAGCACGGCGATCTTGACGGCGGCGATCCCGTGCGCGTGGTCGAGCCGGCGGTGCTCCGCGAGGATGAGCGAGGGCGCCCCTCCGCGAGGTGAGGTCGCGTCCGAGTAGGCGACGGCGTGCGCCAGGAGTTCCTCCTCGATGAGCTGATGGGCGGCGAGCAGCGTGCCGAGTTCGTTCCAGGCATCGCGGGCGCGCTCGGTGTCGAGCTCCGTCAAGCTGACGAGCGCGCGTTCGAGCGCGGCGATGAAGCGAGCGTGGGCAATCTGGTTCGCGGTGACGAGGGTATGCATGGTTTCTAGCCGGGAGCCCCGGCGACGCGCGCACGCTTGAAGTTGGCCAATAAGCCCCCGTGAGGAGGAAGGCTTCGTTCCAAAGAACGTCGGTCAAGAGCAGCGCGGCAATGACGGCGGCTCACCCGGTGTACTCAGGCCCCAATGAGAAGCCGGCTACCTCTTGCGAGGGCCGGCTGGATCGACACGTGCGTCCGCGGACGCGCGGCGCTCACTCCTCGAAGCTGTGGAACACCGTGTGCTCGCCACCGGCCTTGACCGTCACGCTCTTGGTCACGCTACGGCTGCCATTGGTCAGCATGATCGAGTGGCTGCCCGCCGAGAGCTGCACCGTCTTCGGGGTCGAGCCGGAGGGGCGACCGTCGATCGAGATCTGCGCCCAGGGGCGCGCGTTGATCGCGACGGCGCCGTTGCCCTTGGAGGCGGGGTCCTTGGCCGGGTCCTTCGCGGGGTCTTTCGCAGGATCCTTGGCCGGGTCTTTCGCGGGGTCCTTGCCAGGCGTGGTGCCCTTCTTGACGAGCTTGATCGTGAGGTCGACCGCGGCGCTGTTGAGCAGCACGTTCTCCTTCTTGGGTTCGAAGTCGGCCTTCTCGATGGTGACCTCGACCGAGTCGCCGATCTTGAGGCCCGACACCTCGGCCGCGCTGCCATCAGCGGTCATCGCGACGGTGCCCTTGTTCGCCTTCACGGTCGCACCGGTCGTCTCGAGCTTGAGGCGAAGCTTGGCCTCCTGCGCATTGACGGCGACCTTGATGACGGCGCCCTGGGTCCCATCGAGCAGGACCTCGCGCTTGACGGGATCGCCACCCTTTGAGGGCTGCACTTCGATGGCGATCGTGTCGCCCTTCAGCCCCTCGAACATCTTCGCGCCGGTCGCGAACGGCTTGCCGTTCACCTTGATCGTCGCGGCGGGATCGTCGGCCTCGATGACGACCGAGATCTTCTCGCGCTCCTTCTCGAGCTTGAACTTGTGGACGGTGCCGCCCTTCTCGATCGCGACGAACTCTTCGTAGCGCGAGTAGCCCGGCGCCTCGGCGACGACCTTCACGCGCTTGCCGATCTCGAGGCCCGGAACGCGCTCCTCCGCCGGCTTGCCGTCGACCGTGACCTTCGCGGACGGCGGGTCGACTTGCAGCAAGAGCTCGGCAGTCTCCTTCGCCGGGGGCTCTATCGGCTCGACCTTCGACGGGTTGACCGGCTCGGTCGGCTTGTCGCCCGTCAGCAGGATAGCCGCTGCCGCACCACCACCACCGAGCAGCAGTACCAGCAGGATCCAGAGCCACGCCTTGGACTTCTTTTCTTCAGGCTGCACGCCCGGCCCATAGGCGCCCGTCGAGCTGGTCTGAGCGGTCGTCTGGTTGCTGTTGCTCGCTGCCCGCTGGGCCGCCGGCACGCCCGGCTGCGTGTGAGGACGCATGCTCTGGTTGAGCTGCTCGCGGCTGACCTGCCCTTCCATCATGGTCGGGGCCGCGTTCGCGTCCATCGCGACCGTGCGCTCTTTGGGTGGCGCGCTGCCACCACCGCCACCGCCGCCACCCGGCATCATGGCCTTCTCTTCGTCGGTCAACGCCTGCAGGACCTTGATGTCCTCGGCGAAGATCTCGTGCATGAACTTCTTGAGCGACTCGCCCTCGAGGTCCGTGACGTTCGAGTAGTACCAGCGGGTCAGGTCGCGGGCGAAGGCCTCGACGCTCGCGTAGCGCTCGTCGCGGTCCTTCTTCAGCGCCTTCAGGACGATCTCGTCCAGGTCCTTCGGGATCTTGGGGTTTATCTGCGAGGGCGGCGGGGCATCGTTCTTGAGCACATTCGTCAGCGTCTCGAAGTCCGAGTCGCCGAGGAACAAGCGCTTACCGGTGAGCATCTCCCAAAGCATGATGCCGAGCGCGAACAGGTCGGAGCGCCCGTCGAGCGGCTTGCCTCGCGCCTGCTCCGGCGACATGTACGCGACCTTGCCCTTCACGGTGCCGGCCATCGTCTTGGTCGACCGCTGGGCCGCCTTGGCGATGCCGAAGTCCATGAGCTTCACCTCGCCGGCGTAGCTGACCATCGCGTTGTGCGGCGAGATGTCACGGTGGACGATGTTGAGGGGCTGGCCCTTGTATTCCTTGGTGTGGGCGTAGTGGAGGCCCTTTGAGACCTCCATCATGATCCACACGGTCTGGGCGATCGACAGCGGCTTGCCCAACTTGATGCCGACGTCGATCGCCTTCTTCAGGTCGACGCCCTCGATGAGCTCCATCGCGATGAAATAGCTGCCCTCACACACGTCGAAGTCGAAAATCTGTACGATATTCGCGTGTTGGAGCTTCGAGGTGATCGACGCTTCGTCGATGAACATCTTGACGAAGGACTCATCCTCCGTGAAGTGCGGCAGGATGCGTTTGATGACGACATCCTTCTCGAAGCCTTCGGCACCGGCCGTCTTGGCCTTGTAGATCTCCGCCATGCCACCCATGGCGATCTTGCGCACAAGCACGTACTTACCGAACTGGCGGGGTAGAGCTAGGCTTGGCTCGTTCTTCTGGGTCATTGAGGCTGGTTCCCGGTTACCGGATGGTAAGCGTCGCGGCGCAGGTCGCAAGCGGCGCTTGGAAGTGCATGAAGGTCGCGCTGATCGGGATCGAGACCTCCCGATTGCGGCTCCGGTACGGTATTGGAAGACGGGCGGTTCGACAAGCCGCGTGTGCAAGATGGTTCGCACCTGAAAGTTGGCGCTTGATCTGCCTCGGCCCCACTGGCAGAGCGGGCGCCGCGCATACGGCGCGCCGAGAGGGGATGACGTGTTCGCCGAGTACCGCAGCTTCGACAATCCGTCCGAAGGCGCCTGGAGCCTGGACGACATCATCTATCGCTCGCCCTCGGGTGGCCTCCTCGACGTCGTGCACGACATCGACGCCTTGCGCCGAAAGTCCGGTGCCCAGTGGCGCGAGCTGTTCGACGCGCGCGCCGGGGCTCGGGACTACCCCGACCGCAGCGGCGTTTGGGGCAAGCGCGAATGGGTCCTGCCCGAGATCGCCGAGGAGCACATCCTGAGCCTCGGCGAGGGCAATACGCAGCTCTTGCCGGTCAAGCGCCTCGCCGCCGACCTCGGGCTCGAGCGCCTCTGGATAAAGCAGTGCGGGCACACCCACACCGGGTCCTTCAAGGACTGGGGCATGACCGTGCTGGTCTCGCAGGTCAACCGCATGCGACAGCGTTCGGGCCCAAACAGTCCGAAGAAGATCGCGGCCATCGGCTGCGCTTCGACCGGTGACACATCGGCTGCTTTGGCGGCCTATGCGGCGCTCGCGGGCATTCCCGCAGTCGTGTTCTTGCCCGCCGACAAGATATCGATAGCCCAGCTCGTGCAGCCGATCGCAAATGGCGCGCTGGTGCTGTCGCTCGACACCGACTTCGATGGTTGCATGCGGGTCGTGCGCGAGGTCGTCGAGGTGCTGCCGATCTACCTCGCCAACTCGATGAACTCATTGCGTATCGAAGGCCAGAAGACGGTCGCCATCGAGATCGCGCAGCAGCTCGGCTGGGAGTTTCCCGAGTGGGTCGTGGTGCCGGGTGGCAACCTCGGCAACGTGTACGCCCTCTACAAGGGCTTCGAGATGGTGCGCGAGCTCGGGCTCGTCACGGGCGAGCTGCCGCGCCTCGTGGTCGCCCAGGCCGAGCAGGCCAACCCGTTGTACCGCGCGTTCAAGGCGGGCTTCCAGACGCTGACCTCGATGGTCGCCGGCGCGACGTTCGCCTCGGCTATCCAGATCGGTGACCCGGTGTCGATGAAGCGTGCCGTGCGCGCGTTGCAGCGCACCAACGGGGTCGTCGAACAGGCCTCGGAGGAGGAGCTGATGGACGCTTGCGCACGCGCCGACCGCACCGGCCTCTTCACCTGTCCGCATACCGGCGTCGCCTTGGCCGCCCTCGACAAGCTGGTCCAGGCCGGCACCATCACGAAGTCGGATCGCGTCGTGGTCGTGTCGACTGCGCATGGCCTCAAGTTCACCGAGTCGAAGGTCGCCTACCACACCGGCACGCTCGAAGGGATCAGCGCCCGCTGGAAGAACCCGCCGGTGAAGCTGGCGGCGAACCTCGGCGGGGTCGTCGATGCGCTGCGCGCGCGTCTGGGGCTTTAGGTCGCGAGAGCCACGTTGACGATCGCCCAGGCGGCCTCGAGGGTCGTCGCGCGGCCATCGAGCTGAGCCGTCTCGAGCGCTGCGAGCGCGTGCTTGAAGCGTGGGCCGGCGTTGTGCCCGGCGCGCTTGAGGTCGTTGCCAGTGAGCAGTGGCGCCGGGCGCAGGTCCTGCTCGGACCAGCCCGACACTTGTGCGCGTGCCCGAAGTTCTTCGTGGCGATGGCCTGCGCTGCCGGCGATCGTGAGCGCAGCGCCGAAGGTCGGACGGCGGCCGGCGCGCTTTTGCGACGCGAGGTCGAGCGCTGACCAGCGCGCGATCTCGTGGGCCGTCGCGACCGCCTCTGCGACGTCGCGAGCCTTGGCGCGCGACCAGCGTAGGCGGACGGCGATCGCTTCGATCGAATGAGCGCTATCGAAGAGCACCACGCCCCAGCCGAGCATCGGCTCGCATCCTCCGAGATGTAGGAGGCGGTCCTGCACGCGCTCGGCCAGGTCGACGACCTCGGGCAGAACCTCCGCGCACAGGCCAGATGCATGCAAGTGCATGAAGCCGTTGGCTTGATGACCCTGGCTGAAGATGCGGTCGAGCTCGTCGCCGATCCGCTCGGGCGAGACGCGCGTGACCAGCGGCACCAGCTCACATACGGCAGCGTATGTTGTCGGGTCGATCGCAAACTGCATGCGCGCGGCGAAGCGCACGCAGCGCAGGAGCCTCAGGTGGTCTTCGAGGAAGCGTGCGCGTGCGTCGCCGATCGCTCGGATGATGCGACCGGCGAGGTCGGCACGGCCGCCGACGAAGTCGAGCACCTCGGCACCGCCGGGCGCGAGCGGGTCCTCGAGTAGCCCATTGATCGTGAAGTCACGGCGCAGCACGTCGGCCTCGGCATCGGCCCAGCGCACCTCGTTCGGGCGTCGGCCGTCGCTGTAGTCGGCCTCGGCCCGGAAGGTCGCGACCTCGTACTCGTGGCCCGCGACGATCACCCGCACGACACCGAACTGGACCCCGACCGGGATCGACTTGTCGAACAAGCCAATCACCGCTTCGGGCGTAGCGCTCGTCGCGATGTCGTAGTCCTTGGGTGCCAGCCCGAGCTCGCGGTCGCGCACACAGCCGCCCGCAAACAGCGCCTGGAAGCCAGCCGCGCGCAAGGTTCGCACGACGGTCAGGGCGCCTTCGCGGAGCGCGTCACTTGGGATCCAGGCAGGAGGAGACTGCACGTCGATGGCCTTGGCCGCGGCCACCGCGAGCGTGGCAGCGAGCCGGCCTTTGCGGTAGGCTCCGCGCGTTTCGATGTCAACCTCCCAGGGGTCTCGATGGTCCGCGCTTCCATGGCCCGCTTGGGCGTATTCGGTATGGCTGTCGCCTACTTGGCCTGTGGCGGCGACGCCGGGTCGGGCAAGGACGTCGTCGCGGCCGAGGCCGAGGTCACGCCACTGCCCGACTTCAGCGTGTCGATCGACGCGAGCGCGCTCGCTGGCAACACGCCGCTCACGGTCGAGTTCACCGCCAAGGTCGAGGGCGCCGAGCTCGATGACCTGACGTTCCGCTGGATCGTCGACGACGTGCTGGCCGGCTCCGAAGCGACGTTGACCTACCCGTTCTATCGGGCCGGCACGAGCACCGTGAAGCTGCAGGCCGACCTGAGGAGCCAAGCCGGCGATGTGAAGTCGGCCGAGAACTCGGTCTCGCTGAGCCTGCTCGGCTGTGCCGACCTCCAGTTCGATCGGCTAACCCTCGAGTTCCCGACCGACGTGCCGCCTGGGGCGAACCTCACAGTCGATGTAGGCCGCTTGCGCAACGAGGGCGATCGCATCGATGGCACCTTCGAGGTCGCGCTGGCCTTGTCGGTCGACGAGCGCTTCGACCCCGAGGTCGACCGCATCATCAGCGCCTTCCCGATCGACGGCATGCCGTCCGGCCTCGCGGCCGAGAGCGCCATCGACCTGGCGGCGCGCACCTTCGCACTGCCCGCGGACGTCGTGCCCGGACCCTACTACGTGTTCCTCGTGGCCGACCCGGGTGGGGTCGTCAACGAGTGCCAGGAGACGAACAACGCGCGCGTGTCGACGAACAGCATCGTGGTCGATCCGGCCGCAGGCAAGCTCTCCGATCTCGTGCTGGAGAACCTCACGATCCCCGCGGGTCTGGTCGTCTCTCAGAACGAAAACATGACTTATTCCTTCAGGTTGCGAAATGGTGGCGAGGCCGAGGCCAAGCAGTTCCGCTACGCCTTCTGGATCTCGACCGACCCGATCCTCGACCGCGCCAGTGACCTGCCGATCGTGCTCGCGAGCGACGAGAACGCGCGCGTGCAGAGCATGCCGGCCGGCTTCGAGCTGGGCTTCTTCAAGTCGTGGAAGGTCCCAGCCGACCTGCCCGATGGCGACTACTGGATCATCGGCGAGGTCGACGCGACCGGGGTCATCGCGGAGAGCGACGAGTCGAACAACGTCGGCGTCACCGTCGTGCCGTTCACGATGCGCTACGACGAGCCGGTCTGCTACGACTTCGCCCTGGTCGGCCTGCAGGTCGCGCCGCTTTCCACCTACTGGGGTGGGAGCGTGCTCGTTACGGCCACCGTCCAGAACAGCGGCAGCCTGCCGACGCCGGATGGCTGGCTCCTGCGCGCGTACCTGTCGCTCACGCAGACGTTGTCGCCGCAGAACGCGATCCTCGTCGGCACGTTCCCCCTCGAAGGGATCCCGGCGGGCGAGACCAAGACCTACGAGATCCTGATCGGCATCGCGAGCGACCTGCCCGTAATCCCGCACTACCTCGGTGTCGTCATCGATCCGACCGGGGCCTACGTCGAGTGCAGCGAGTCGAACAACTCGAGGCTGTTCCCGGAGCCGATCAAGATCAACGCGCTCGCCGAGGTCGACGTCAGCGTCAGCGACTTCGAGTTCCATCCGACCGTGGTCTCCGCGGGCGAGCCGATCAAGGTCGAGTACCACCTCGGCAACGCGGGCACGACCGCCGCGACCACGTTCCAGGTCGGCGTCGTGCTGTCTGCCGACGCGAGCATCACGCGCGCGGGGATCGCGGCGGGCGACGACGTCGTGGTCGATCGCGTCACCATCACGTCGCTACAGCCCGAAGAGGTGCGCACAATCATCCGCGACGTGGTGATCCCGGCCGGCCTGAACCACAGCGTGACCGAGTGGTACGTCGCGGTGCTGGTCGACCTCGATGGCTTCCTCACGTCCGACCGCGACTTCAGCAACAACCTCGTCATCTCACCCGACAAGCTGGTCGTGCGCGACGCGGTCGGTGGCTGTTTCGAGGATGCGCTGGAGGACAACGACAGCCTGCCGCAAGCGGCGCTCGTCACGCGTGACGAAGGTGCTCGCCTCACCAATCTCGGGAGCTGCGGCGACGAAGACTGGTACCTCATTGATGTGCCCGCGGGCGTGAGCCTCGCGGTCGATGTCACAGCGCGTCCAATCGTGTCGGTGCCCGAGACGCCTGCCAACCTGGTCGTCGAGATCCGCGATCCGCTTGGCAACGTCGTGTCGCGCGCGACACTCGGTCCGAAGTACCAGCCGCGCGCGTGGGCGGTGCGCGAGGCGGGTGAGTACGTGATCCGAATTGCCGGGGCGACCGCCCGTGATCGGGCGGCCTATGACCTGGGGTTCAGCTTTCTCGCGCCAGTCGTCGGCGTCGATGTGGTGCCGTACGAGGTCGTGCCGGCGCCAGCGTCGGCCTATGCGGGTGGGCGCCTGTCGGTGACCTGGCGCGAGGTGAACGTCGGGACCCAGGCGGCCGCGGCGCACGTCGGGCGGGTGTGGTTGTCGCGTGATCGCGAGCTGCAGCCGGGGCTCGACACGATGCTTGGCACGGCCGCCGTGCCGGCGCTCTTGCCGCAAACGACGACCAATATCGAGGCGGTGGTGAACCTGCCGGCGACGCTGCAGCCTGGGACCTGGTATGCGATCGTCGAGGCCGACGCGCAGGGCGCCGTGCCCGAGGTCGACGAGACGAACAACATCGCGCTCGGTGGGCCGGTGCTGCTCGACCCGCTGAAGGTCTGCAACGACGACGACCTCGAGCCCAACGATGAGCCACGCATCGCGACGCGCCTCCTCGGCGCGAGTGCGCCGGGCGGCATGACGCTGACGGCGTCGGTGGTGTGTCCGGGCCTCGATGACTGGTACGCGCTGGACCTCGAACTCGGGCAGTCGGCCGAGGTCGCGATCAACTATCCGTACGAGGTCGGCAAGGGCCGGCTGGTGCTCGAGATGTGGGCACCGGACGGGCAGGGGGCGCTGGTCATCGACGCGCGCAATGGGTCTGGCCGCGTGAGCCTGCCGTATGCGTATCGGGCCGGGCGCTGGTTGTTCCGCGTGCGCAACGACGACACGATCCCGTCGCAGGCCCCCTACGCCTACGACCTCGCTGCGAAGGTCGCCGTCGGCGCGCTCGGGCTCGCCTGCAGCGCCGAGCGCTACGAGCCGAACGACGCGCCGAGCGGTGCTGGCGCGATCGGTTGTGGCACCATCCAGGCGAAGCTTTGCAACGGCGACGTCGACTGGTTCGTGGTGCCGGCGCTCGTGGGGCAGCGCCTCAAGGTGCAGGCGTCGAACGTGTCGAACCAGCTGCTCGTGCAGATGACGTTGCCCAACACGGGCTCCGCGGTCGCGACCATCTATGGGTCGGGCAGCATGGAATACACGCCACTGGCGAGCGGGCCGATCTTCCTGCGCGTCACGCCGCGCTATCCGGCGAGCAGCATGACCGCGTTCGACTACTCGCTCACCGTGACCGGCATCGACGGGGCCGACCTGGCACTCGAGGACATGATCACCGAGCTCGATTCGGTCGTGCGCGGCGAGGACGTCGGCATCGGCTTCGCGGTCGTCAATCAGTGCACGCTCGACGCCGCGCCGTTCGAGATCAGCGCCTGGCTGTCGCTCGATGAGCGTGTCGACGCGGGCGACCTGCCGCTGCTCGTCTTGAACCAGAACGGGCTGCCTTTCGGCCAGAGCCTCGGCTATCGCTACAAGGTGACCATCCCGCAGTCGACCGCGCCGGGCTGGTACTACCTGGTCGTTCAAGCCGACTCGAACAACGACGTGGTCGAGGGCAACGAGATCGACAACACGCTGTGGTTGCCTTTGCAGGTGAAGGAGCCGTGCGTCGCCGATCGCTACGAACTCAACGACCTGCGCGAGACCGCGACCGAAGTCGTCGCGGGGGACGAGACGGACCTGACGATCTGCCCGAACGACGCCGACTGGTTCGCGCTGCCGACACGCGCTGGCGACCGCGTCACGGTGCAGGCGCTGTTCTCGGCGGCCGCTGGCGACCTCGACCTGCGGGTCTATAATCCGTTGGTTTCAGACACGATCCCGGTCGCAACGGCGACCTCGACCGACGATGACGAGGAGGTCGTCGTGACGACTCCGCTCGCGACGACGCTGTACATCCGGGTCAGTGGCTATGGCGGTGAGTCCGCTCCTTACGATCTAACCATCGAGACGCGTTGAACTCGCAGCACCGCGGATGTCAAACCTCGTTGAGTTGACGCGATGGCGTTGTCGCCGGGAAGTGCGTTATGAGCCCGTGATGTCGCCCCGACCGCCTCCCAGCCCGCCCGCAGGCAAGTCCCTCCGCAAGTCCCTCTCGCACGTCGGAGGCACGGCCCGCTTCAGCGGCGACGAGTCGTTGCGCGACCTGATGGCGCGCGCCTCGAATGCAGCAGTGGATGCCGATGGCGGTGAGGACGGCGCGTTCACGAGCGGAGCCGAGCGAGCTCTGACCCACGGCTTTCATCCCTGGCCGGGTCGCCTCCACCCGCAGACCGCGCGTGAGCTCATCCGCGCCGCACCCGAGGGCGTCATCGCCGACCCGTTCATGGGCGCCGGCACCGTGCCGCTCGAGGCGATGCTCGAGGGGCGTATGGCGTGGGGCAACGACCTCAATCCGATCGGTAGCGAGGTCGCCTGGGTGCGCACGCGTCGCTTCTCCGCGGGTGCGTTGGGAGCCCTGGTCGCACGCGCGAAGCTCATCGCCAAGAAGGCGGACGCGCTGGTCGCGGGCGGCGCAGTGGTCGACCCGGCGTTTCGCGACGCGGTCGGCAAGTGGTTCGATCCACAAGCGTTAATCGAGGTGTGGGCGCTCGCGAAGTGCCTGCGCGAAGGCGATCCGAGCTGGCAGGGTAGCCCGGGCGATCCGTTGACGCGCGTCTTGAAGATGGCGCTGTCGTCGATCCTCGTGAAGGCGTCACGGCAGGTGTCGGACTCGGTCACGAAGCTCGACAGGCGTGACCTCGAGGCGACCCCGAAGGGGCGTGTCGGGCATTGGTTCAAGAAGCGCACGGAGGAACTCGCGGGCCAGCTCGACGAGTTCGCGGCCACGGTGGGGCGCGCGGTGCCCGAGCCGCAGCTCGTGCTCGGCGATGCGCGCATGCCGCCCGAGGGCCGGCCGGCTTTCGCCGCGATCATCAGCTCGCCGCCCTATCCCGGCGTGTACGACTACTTGACGCATCATGCGCTGCGCTGCGCGGTCCTCGGCTTGCCGGTCGGTGACGCGACCCAGCACGAGATCGGCAGCCGCCGCGCCAGCGAGCGCCTCGGCAAGCAGGTCGCACACGCGCGCTATGTCGACGACCTCGGCAAGGTGCTCGCCAGCTGGAGCGAGACGTTGATGCCGGGCGGCTTCGTCGCGCTGATCATCGGCGATGGTCAGAGCGGCACCGAGGTCGTGCGCGTGTTGCCGTTGCTCGATGCCGCCGCCAAGGCCGCAGGCTTGTTCGTGCGCGCGACCCTGTCGCAGGCGCGGCCGACGTTCACGCTGGCCATGGGGCCGCGCACGCCGGGAGCTGCCGAGGCACCTCGCCCGACGAAGGAACCGCCGCGAAAGGAAGAGCACCTCGTGTGGCTCGAACGAGCTCCCGCCTGAGCACGCCCTGGAGGCCCGCGCTTGTCGCCGCGCGGCCCGACTGTTAGTCGATCCAGATGGACGACGCTTCGACACCCCTGAGCGAGCTCGCCGCGGCACTGGCCGAGTTCAATACGGAGCGCGAGTGGGGTCGCTTCCACACCCCGCGCGACCTCGCGATGGCGCTCTCGGTCGAGGGCTCGGAGCTGCTCGAGCTGTTCCTCTGGAAAGACGGGCCCGCCGACCTGCCGCCGCCCGAGCGCCTGCGCGAAGAGCTCGCTGACGTCTTGATTTGCCTCGTCAATCTCGCCGGCCGCCTCGACATCGACCTCATGGCGGCGGCCGCCGACAAGCTTACGAAGAACGCGCGCAAGTACCCGGTCGAGCGTGCGCGCGGCAACGCGAAGAAGTGGACCGAGCTGGAGAAGTCCGATGCCGAAGACGCTCCTCCCTCTCGATGAAGCGGTTGCGATCGTCGTGAAGACGGCGCTGGCGATGCGCGAGTCGCGCCCCCCCGCGACGCGCACGACGACGCTCTGGGAAGCCTCGGGCTTCGTGCTCGCGGCGGACGTCGCGGCCGATCGACCGATGCCGCCGTTCGACAAGTCGATGATGGACGGCTACGCGCTGCGCTCGGCCGATCTGACCGCGGCGCCGACCAACCTCGAGGTGATCGGTGAGGTCGCAGCGGGCGATGTCGGTCGCGCGGTAGGCCCCGGCCAGGCCCTCGCGATCATGACCGGCGCGCCCTTGCCCGAGGGGGCCGACGCGGTGCAGGTGGTCGAGCTGTGCGACCGCACCAGCGACAACGGGCGTGTGCTGGTAAGCGTGCGAAAGCAGGTCGCAACTGGCGCCAATGTCGCGCCGCTCGGCTCGTTGGCGCGCAAGGGGCAGGTCGTCGCCGAGAGGGGCCGCATCATCGAGAGCCTCACCGCAGGCGTGCTCGCCTCGGTCGGCGCGGCCCACGTCGAGGTCTATCGCAGGCCGCGCGTCACCGTCATCGCGACCGGTGACGAGCTCGTCAACATCGAGGAGACACCCGGCGTCGCGCAGATCCGCGACAGCAATCGCAAGACCCTGATGGCCCTGGCTGAAGCCGAGTGGTGCCGCGTGGTCGATGGTGGCATTGCGCGTGACGACCGCGCCCACTTGAAGAGTGCCATCCGCGAGGGCCTCCAAGGCGACGTGCTCGTCTTGTCGGGTGGTGTCTCCGCCGGCTCGTACGACCATGTGCGCGAGTGCCTCGAGGCCGAAGGGGTCGAGATCCTGTTCCACCAGATCGCAATCAAGCCCGGCAAGCCCGCGCTCTTCGGGTGCACGGAGCGCACGCTGGTCTTCGGCCTGCCGGGCAATCCAGTGTCCAACTTCGTGACCGCGGCGCTCTTGTTGACGCCGGCCCTGCGCATCCTCGGGCGGCGCCCCGATCATCGGGCCTGGATCCTGCGGCTGCCGCTGGTCGATGCGGGGATCGGGGCGACCGGGCGACGCACCACGTTCCACCCGGCCGACCTCGTTAGGCTCGAGCGCGATGGCGATCTCGCGGTGCGTCCGCGCGCTTGGGATGGCAGCGCGGACCATGTGGGCTATGCGCGCGGCAACGTCCTCATCCGCTGTGACGTCGACGCACCGGCGAAGGTGCCGGGCGACCTGGTGAGCGTCGTGATGCCACGCTCGTTGGTCGACTGGTGATCGCGTGGTGAGCTGGGGAGCTGATCGGACTCGACGTGCGGAGCACGCATGGGGCCGACCGCGAAGTCGAAGAGCCGCACCGCGAGGGCGCGATAGGCGAATGCCACCGGCGTGAGCGTAACGAAGCGCTCGAGCATGACCGACCTCCTGCTGGTTGTGTCGTGGTGACCCCGAGTGAGCCGCCACGATTGAGCGCGCAACGACATTTGCGTGTGGTCTGTTGCGCGGGCGATGAACGACAACTAGCACGGATCGATTTCCGCGGAATTTCCGGGGCACATTCACTGAAGGAAATCGCCGAGCAGGCGAAGCCGTGGCGAGGCGAGAGCAACCAGAATTCGACGTGGGTGATGGAGCACAAATGGGGCAACCGGCGCGCATTGCGCTCGCATCGTGCGATCCTTATCCGCTGGTCGCGGACGACGAAGAACCGCTCAGGATTGCGCTGCGGCAGCGCGGCTACGCGGTCGTCGATCCAGCCTGGGATGCGGACTTCGACTGGTCATCGTGTGCGGCGGTGCTGATTCGCTGCACGTGGGATTATCAAACGCGCTGTGACGAATTCCTCGCGTGGTGTGAGCGTGTGAGCGCGGTCACATTGCTCCTCCACGGACCGCGCATCGTCCGTTGGAATGTCGACAAGCGTTATCTCGCGCAGCTCGAGCAGCGCGGTGTCCCGATCGCCGACACGACCTGGCTCGCCGGTCACGACGCCGACCTCGAGGCGCGTCTCACGACCGCTGTGAGGAGCTGGGAGCGTGGCTTCCTGAAGCCAGTCGTCGGCGCCAACGCATCGGATACACTGCGCTTTGTGTGCGGCGCGGGGGGCGTCGCGAGCGCCATCGCGCATGTTCGCTCACATGCGGGCGCGTTCATGTTGCAGCCCTACCTCAAGGCGGTCGAGTCGCAGGGCGAGCTCTCGATCATCGTGATCGATGGTGAGCCCTCGCATGCGATCCGCAAGGTGCCAGCGGCTGGCGACTATCGCGTGCAAGAGGACTGGGGTGCGCGCGACGAGCCCTGGCAAGCCGATGCTGCGGCCCTCGCGTTGGCGCGTAAGGCGCTTGCCGCGGCCAACGCGATCCTCGGCGAGCGGCTTCTCTATGGGCGGGTCGATCTGCTGACGAGCGATGCGGGCTACGTGCTGAACGAGCTCGAGCTGGTCGAGCCGGCGTTGTTCTTCCGGCATTCGACAGAGACTGCCGAGCGCCTGGCGGCAGCCCTCGTCGCAAGGATACGGGATGCTCGGGTGCTTACGACGTCTTCTTGAGCTCGGGCCGTAAGCCCGCGTCATTCCACGCTTTATAGCGTGAACGGCTGGCGTCGAGGCGGCCCGGATCGCTGTGGTCGACGATGTCGATCACGGTGTCGAAGTCGCGCGCGAAGGCGAGGTCGGTCGGCGTGAGCTGCAACAGGATGTCGGCCTGGATCGTGCGCACGTCGCGGGTGACGAGCACGACGCGCGCTTCCGCGTCGAGCAGGCGGGCCGGGTCATCGCACACCTCGTGTGGCACGAAGCTCTCCTCGCGGAACACCCACAGGTGCTGGTCGAGGGCTGCGGCATCCTGTTGGCTGCAGCGCACCAGCATGCGCTTGGATTTGTCCCAGGCGGCGAGCGACAGCTTCACGACCAGCGCAAAGCGCGCCTCGGGAGCGATATCGTAGAAGGTCACGCGGGTCGTCACAGCGCCTCCTCGGGCTCCAGCGCGATGAGCCCGTCCAACAGGTCGACCGCGATGCGCGTGTGACCGATGACGAGCCGATGGTGGTGGACGTCGTCGAGGGTCGTATCACTTACGCCGAGGGCCGCGCCGGCCAGCGCGTCGAGGGCGCCGACGAGTTCGATGCGCACGAGCTGGTCGAGCTCGAAGACGAGCTTCATTGCGAGCGCCACGCCCTGAAGTGTCGCCTCGGCAGCGCACTTCGAGGCATCTGTGGACGACATCCCCCAGTAGAGACCGCGTGCCCATGGCTCGTCGGCAAAGCGCAGCCCGTTGGGCCAGCTTATCGCTGATCCGTCGCGATGGTCGGGCGCGCGCACTGGCGCATCTGATTGGGCGGGCCGCACCTTCGCTGCATGCCACGCCCGACCATGAAAGCCCAGCGCACGCCGTGTTGTCTGCGGCTGCTGTTGCAGTGCACCGCAGTGCACCACAGGGAGTCGCCGCCGAGGGGTCGCGTCTGCTATCGTGTCGCGATGATCGCACCGTTGCCCGCTCCGCGCGATGCGCTGCATGCCCATGCCGCGGCGAACGATGCTGCCGTCGCGACGACGTTCATCCGACGCCTGCTGCCCTCGGACGAACGCACGTTGGTCGCGTTCCTCCTGCAGCGTCCGGCCGACAACGCCTACCTCCTGGGCCACGTCGCGCGTGGCGCGCTCGACGACGATGCGCTCGCCGGAGCGATCCTCGGCTGGTGGGAACAGAGCCGGCTCGTCGGCGTGGCCCTGGTCGGCTCGAACCTGGTCCTGAGCCATGGCACCCCACGCTCGGGCATCGAGGCCTTCGCGCGCTTTACGAGCGCCAGCGCCTGGGTCGTGCGCGTCATCGTCGGCCCCGACGACATCGTTCACATGTTTACCGAGGCGCTCGCGCTGGCCCCCGAGCGCGTCCAGCTCGTGCGCGCGCACCAGGTCCTGCTTCAGGTCGACAAGCGCACGCTGCGCGGCGACGCGCGCTCGGTCGAGCTACGGCCGGCCCAAGCCAACGAGCTCGATCTGATGATGTCGGTCGACCTGCAGATGGTGAAGGAAGAGCTCGGCATCGATCCATTCTCGAGCGACATGCACGGCTTCCAGCGCGGCTGGCTACGCCGCATCCTCGAGTGGCGCGCGTGGGTCGCGGGGCCACTTGGCGGACCCATCCAATGCAAGGTCGACCAGGCCGCCGTCTCGCCGCACATCGTGCAGCTCTCGGGCGTCTACACCGCGCCCGACTTCCGTCGCCAGGGCCTCGCCCGGCGGGTCCTCGGCGAGCTCTGCCACCTCTTGCTACGCGAGGTCCCGCGGGTCGCGCTCTACGTGCACGCGGACAACCACGCGGCCCTCCGCCTCTATCGGAGCCTCGGCTTCTATGAGGTTGGTCGCGTGCGCTCGGTGTGGCTCGCCGTTTAGCCGTCGGTCGAGCAAGCTCGACCGCTACGAATTCGTGAGCGAAGGCCACGAAGTGGCTGCCCGCGAATTAGCTGGAACGCTCCTCGAAGTCGGCTCCGAATTCGTGAGCGAATGCCTGACGATCAGGCTGCCCGCGAAGTCGGCAGTCGAAGGCGATCCGCCGATTCGCGAAGCGGGGCGTGCGCGGCCAAGGAGCCCCGACGAGGCCAACCTCATAGGTTGCCGAGCAGGGAGCGACGCCGGCCCCGCGCGCCCCGCGAGCGAATCAGAAGGCGAAGGTGAGGCCGGCGGCAAAGTAGAGCTTCGGGTCCGGATCATCGAGGAAGCTCTGTTCGTAGAGCTTGCGGTTGCCACCGATTGGGTCGCCCTCGAGCGTGAACAGCAGGTTCATCGCCTTGGTGATCTCGAACTCGACGTTGAGGCCGAGGTACATCCGGATGCCCGCGTCGCGGTCGCGCGTGGCCTCTTCAGCTTCGGGGCCGATGCGGTCGGTGTGATAGAGGAAGCCCACGCGCGCGGTGATGGCGGCCTTCTCGCCGATCATCAAAGAGCCCTTGAGCACCGGGCGCAGCGTGAAGCTGCTGCGGTCGTTGGCGCCGAGGCCGCCGCCGATCCCGAGCTCGACCGAGGTCGCCAGCGTCTTGGTGTCGACGAAGCTCCACTTGAGGAGCAGTTCGAGCTCGTTGATTACGTCGAAGGCGGTGCGGAACTGGACGTTGATGTCGAAGCCGTAGCCGATGCCGCCACCAGCCTGGAGCACCAATGGGAAGGCCCACTTCGGCCACGACACGAGCACCGTGGCGTGACCCGTACCGGCCGACAGCGCGCGCGCCGACAACGGCATCGGGCGATGCTGCTCGACCACCTTCGGGATGTCGCTGCCAAAGGCCGCGTTGACCTTCACCACGCGCTCTTCCGAGACCGCGATCTGGAACTCCTCCTGCTTTCCGTCGCTGCGCTGCACCAACAAGGTGTGTGTGCCGGCGGGCACGTCGCCGATGAAGGGCGTCTTGCCTAGCGGCTTGCCATCGAGGAACAGCTCCGCCTGGCCGCCGTCCTTTGTGTTCACTTCGATCTTGCCGGCCTGGCCCAGCTCCGCGAGGACTTCCTGGCTCTGGCCACGCTCGACCGTGACGGTCTTCGACCAGGGTGCGAAGCCCGCCGCGCGAACGCGCACCACGTGGCTACCGACATCGACCTCGTTGAACACGGTCGGCAGCGGCTTCCACTCGCCGTCGTCCAGCTTGCCCTCGCCTTCCGGGGCGGTCGTCACGACGCGCACGGTGCCTTTGTCGGGCGGCGCGGTCTGGACCATCTTCAAGCGCACGACAAACAGCTCGCCGGCTTTCACCTCGGCCGTCGCCTCCGCGTAGAATCCGCGCGGGCTGCGCGCTTCGATCTGGTGCGTGCCGACCCGGACGCCGCCCTGCGTGACCGGCGCCTTACCGATCGCCTCGCCATCGAGATAGACCGTCGCGTCCTCGATGTCGGCGAGGATCTTGAGCTCGCCGCTGTCGCCCTTGAGCTTGACCAGGGCCGCGTCGAAGATTGCGCGCTTGCCCGGCTCGACAGTGACGGTCTGCGAGGCCTTTACGTAGTCGGCGAGCGCGACCTCGACCAGGTAGGGGCCGGCCGGCAATCCCTCGACCACGGTCGGCGTGACGCCCTTGGGCCCGCCATTGACGGTGACCGTTGCGCCGCTCGGATTCGAGGTCACGAGGATCTCACCCTTGGCCGCTTCGACCTTGCTCAGGACGACGTCGAACGTCGCGCGCTGGCCCTCGGTCGCTTCGATCCAGCGCTCCCAGCGCTGATAGCCGTCCTTGATGACGACGACCTGATGGCGCCCGGGGGACACCTTGGTGGTCGACGGGATGGGGCCGACGGTCTTGCCGTCGATCGCGGCGACGCCGCCAGCGAACTCGGCGCTGGTTGTCAGCTCGATGGTCGCTGCCTGGATGGTGCGCGTCAGGTTGAAGAGCAGCGTCTGGATCGACGTGGCGATGGTGACGGTCTGGACGAGATCGTCGTAGCCGTCCTTCTTGAACTTCAACTGAATGGTGCCGCGCGGAAGCTTCAAGTACTTCATCGGCGTGACGCCCTGGTAGGTCTCGTTGCTGCCCTCGACCAGGTAGACCTGCGCGCCGGACGGCGAGGTGTCGACGTTGGTGCGCGTCTTGTAGACGGGCGCGGCATGGGCCGCGCTACCAGCCAGTGCGAGCACCAGCGTGAGGAGCAACATCTGTAGGGAAACAGCTTGACGCATGGTCGGATCCTTGGTGCTCACGCTCGGCGCGTTGTTTTCGGCGTGCCGCGGGCGCGACGCTCGGGCGAGTGGTGGGCGGACATTAGTACGAAGGACCAATGAGTCAACACCCCAATCTGCTCAAGGCGTTTGCGACCACGTCGCCCGGATTGGAGCGTTTGCTCGCCGACGAGCTCATCCACCTTGGCTGCAAGCAGGTGCACAAGGGGCGCGCCGGGTGTGGCTTTTCGACCGACCGCGTAACGCTCGAGCGCGTAACCCTCTCTCTCGTAACCGCCCACCGCGTGCTCTGGACGCTCGGAGAGGTCGACGCGCAAGACGGCGACCGCCTCTATCGCAGCGTGCGCGATGTGGTCCGCTGGCAAGGCCTCGTCCCGGCCGGCAAGACGTTCGCGGTGTTCGCGACCTGTCGCGATACGCCGGCCTTCCGCGACGCACGCTTCGCGGCGCTGCGCGTGAAGGACGCGATCGTCGACGTGGTGCGCGAGGCGAGCGGTCAGCGTCCCGACGTCGCGCCCGACGACCCCGACGTCGTGATCCGCGTCTCGATCGCGCGCGGCCGTGGCGTCATCAGCCTCGACGCGGCCGGCAAGACCAGTTTGCACGCGCGTGGCTATCGCACCGAGGCGGGCGAAGCACCGCTGCGCGAGAGCCTCGCAGCGGCCCTACCGCGCCTCGCCGGTTGGGACGGCAAGCTCGCCCTGGTCGACCCGATGTGTGGCTCGGGCACCATCATCATCGAGGCCGCGCTCGCCGCGCGTCGTATCGCGCCGGGTATGCTGCGCAACGACTATGGCTTCATGCGCTGGCCGGGCTTCAAGCTCGATCGCCACGCGGCGACCCTCGCGAGCCTGCGCGCGTCGTCTTTGGCTCGTATTGATGTGCCGCTCATCGGCTTCGACCTCGACGCCGAGCTGCTCGCGGTCGCACGCGGCAACGCCGAGCGGGCAGGGGTGCAACATGACGTGCAGCTCGCGGTCGGCGACGCGACCAACGTAACCGACGTGCCCGAGCAAGGCCTGCTCGTGACCAACCCACCCTGGGGCGGGCGCCTCGGCGACCATGCCTCGACCGTCGAGCTCTTGCGCGCGCTCGCCGCCCACTGGCGGACCCGTGGCCGCTGGAGCGCTGCCGTGCTGGTCCCGGATCAAGAAGCAGCGCAGGCCCTTGGCCTCGCTGAAGAGCGCATCATCCCGCTCGAGGCTGGTGGGCGCGATGTGCTGCTCGTGACAGGCCGACTGAGCCTGTCAGCCGGCTGAGCCACGATAGTTTGGCGCGGCGAAGAAGCCGCCCTGCACCTGCTCGGTGATGTCGTCGTCGGGGCCGTGCACGTGCTCGACCGAGTGGGCGTGCTGCTCGGCATCGTCGACCGGCACGTAGCCGATGTGGGCCCAGCCGCTCTCGTCCATCCAGCGGCGCGTATTGGCGCTGATCGCGTTCAAGATGCAGAAGTTGCCGACGCTCAGCGGGCTCAAGGTCGGAGCTTCGATGCAGGCGGTGACGAGTCGCACGAGGTCGCCGTGTGAGAGCCAGGTCGACAGGTGGCGACGGTCGCGCGGCTTTTCCTGGAAGGACGCGATGCGCAGGCACGCGACCTCGAGCCCGTACTTTTCGGCATACAGGCGACCGAGCGCTTCGCCCGCGACCTTGCTGACGCCGTAGAAGGTGTCGGGGCGGGGCGCGACGTCGGTGCCGATGCGGTGCCAGCGCGGATGGAAGCCTACCGCGTGCACGCTGCTCGCCAGGATGACCCGGCGCGCGCCCGCGTTCCTGGCGGCCTCGAGCACCGCCTGGGTACCGCCGATGTTGACGGCCGCGATAGTCTCCCAGTCGTGCTCGTTGGCGATCCCGCCCAGGTGCACGACCACGTCGACGTCGTGCATCGTCGCCTCGACTTCACTCGGCACGCGCAGGTCGGCGCGCACGGCGTCCTCGTCGTCCTCGAGCGGGTCCACGTCGACGAGGTCGGTCGCGCGCAGGCGATAACGATCGGCGATCGCCTTGCGCAAGACGCAGCCGATCTCGCCCGCCGCGCCAGTCACCAATACCCGTCCGATCCCTCGTGTCGCTCGCATCGATTGTCTCCCGGTTTCCCCAGAGGTGCACCCGAGTCACGTGGGGCGACGCTGCCTCCGGGTAGCCTCAGGGTAGCCTCAGGGTAGATCGAGTCGCAGCACATGCACATCCTCGGCCCCGTCGTTGTCGACGCGCGGTGCGCTGAACACGATGAAGTCGCGGCCCATCGCGAAGGTCGTCAAGCCGTTCGCTTCGGCCACCATCGCTGGCGCGCTTTCGCCCACTGGACTCGACGCGAGCATGATGCGGCCGGTCGCCGGGATTCCGGCCGGGATCTGCAGCCATGCGAGCCGTGGCCCGAAGGCCAGAGGTGCGATGTCCATGCGCGCCGCGAGTTCGGCATGCAGCGTCAACGCGACCGTCGCGCCGTCACTTGGGTCGGTCGCGAAGACGTCCGAAGGATACATGCTGTCGGGGTTCACGATCATCGAGTCTGGGTTGACGATGAGCGGGTTGGGCCGCCACGCGAGCCGGCCGTTCCACACCGCGACGCGCGCGAGCTGCTGCTCGATGCGAATGTGCGGCGACATGTCGAGCGTGGCCGACACGCCCGCCTCGAGCCGCTCCATGCGCAGGGTTGTGCGTCCGCTGAGCCACGCGAGCGCGGGTCGACCATCGGCGAGGAGGCCATAGCTCGGCGCACGATCGGCCACGCCATCGCTACTGCGCGCAATCTCTGCGCCGCCCGCGAGGTCGCGCTCGATCACCTCGCGCCGCGGCTCGTGGCCGGGGATGCCATCGCCCGTGACACACGTGCTGCAGTCCTCCCAAGCGACGCGTGACCCGTAGATCGCCGGCGCTTCTTGCGCGCCAGCGCGATTGACCACGACCACCTCGCGCCCGTTGGCGAGGTCGATCGCGAACACGTCCGGGTCGCCGTAGCGGTCGTCGACATAGGCGAGGTAGGCGTCTGAGAGCGCCAGCGCGCGCGGGTGTGCGAGGTTCGGCGGGTTGAAGGCGCGCGGCCCGATGTCCGGCGTCGCGATGTTCCATACGACCAGATAGGGGGCATCGTCGCCGCTGCTCTCGACCCATGCGACGAGGTCGCCGGCCGCGGAAACGTCGGTCTTGGTCGCGACGTTGCCGGGCACGAGATAGGTCGGGTCGTCCTTCAAGCCGGTCAGGGGGCCTTCGACCTCGCGCACCTCGTTGGCCGTCTCCTCTGAGGCGTCGGAGGGGGTCGTGTCGAAGATCGTCTCGGGCGTCGAGGTGTCGCTGCTCTGGGCGTCACCGACAGTATCGACCGTGGTGCCGTCGAACACGCTCGTGTCGCTTGTTGCAGCCAGGTCGCCAGCATCCCCGCAGGCGGCAAAGAGCAAGCACGACAGAATCACGGAGATGGGAACCGAGCGCTTCATCACGCGGCTACTCTAGCAATCTCGGGGCCGAAACGCGCGCTCGATGAGGGCCGCATGCCAGGCCGATGTCCGCCGTCGAATCGGCGGCTGGACGCCGACCCTGACGACCCGCTGGCCACACCCTGGCCAGCGCGTTTACGCAAGCCACCCTGCATCGGTAGTCGCAGTCGCAGCGGGCTGCTGCCTGACCGAATGTCTGGTTGACCCCCTTGGGGCCTCCCAATACTTTGCGCGCCGTGAGCCTCCTCGTCCGGTTCCTTCGGCGCTACGCCAAGCCGCATATCAAGTCCTACGCGTTGGGACTCTTCTTCCTGCTCGCCACGACGAGCCTGACAGTCGCCATCCCGGCCTTTGTCGAGCTCGCGGTCGATGCTATCAGCCCCGGCGCTGCCAAGGGGCAGGTCGCGGGCCGCGGCGACGCGAGCAAGGCCATCGGCCTGGCGTGGGCCATCATCGCAGCCGGCCTCGGCGTGATGCTGGTGCGCACGTTGTCGCGCGTGCTGTTTTTCAACCCTGGGCGGGTCATCGAATACCACATGAAGTCGGACCTGTTCCGACATCTGACTGAGCTGCCGCGCGCCTACTACGACCGCGTGCGCCCGGGCGAGGTCGTGTCGCGCGGCACCAACGATGCGATGGCGGTGCGCGGCCTCATTGGCTTCGGCTCGCTGCAGGTCTTCAACGTGGCACTCACGCTGGCGCTGACCATCGGCAAGATGCTCTTGACCGACTGGCGCCTGACGCTGTGGGTGATGGTGCCGCTGCTGGTCGCCGTGGTGGTCTTGCGGCGCGCCATCCGCGACATGTTCAAGCTCACGCGCGAGACGCAGGAGACGCTCGGCACCATCTCGTCGCGCACGCTCGAACTCTATAGTGGGGCGACCGTGCTGCAGACCCTGAACGCCACGCCGATGGCGACCGCGCGCTTCGAGGAGCAGAACGCGTTGCTCCTCTCCGTTTCTCTGCGCCTCGCGTTCGTGACCGCGTGGCTCCTGCCGATCGTCGACGTCGTTGGCAACTTTTGCCTGGTGCTGCTCTTGTTCGTTGGCGGCGGCATGGTCGTCGAAGGCACCCTCACCCCGGGCGAGCTCGCGGCCTTCGCGGTGCTGATCCGCATCGTCGCCGGCGGCCTCAACTCGCTCGGCTGGCTGGTCAACGCGCTCCAGCGCGGCTGGATCTCGCTCGTGCGCGTCTACGAGGTGATGGACGCACCGGCCCGCTCGAGTGACGACGGCGCAAAGCCCATGCCCGACTCGGTCTCGGCGGAGGACCGCGGCCACGCGCTCGAGGTGCGCGACCTGACCTTTCGCCACCCCGGTCGCCCCGACACCAATGGCGTCGTGAGCGACCACGTGCACGTTGCGTCGGCCGTGTCGCACGTGTCTTTCAAGGCGCGCCCAGGCGAGACGATCGGCATCTTCGGCACCACCGGCGCAGGCAAGACGACGTTGCTCGACCTGCTCGCGCGCGTACACGAGCCACCGCCGAACACGGTCTTCATCGACGGCGTCGACGTCCGATCCTTGGAGCTCAAAGCATTCCGCCAGGCGACCGCCTATGTGCCGCAGGAGGCGTGGCTCTTCTCGCAGTCGCTGCGCGAGAACGTCGCGCTCGCGGACACGGCCGAGCAACGTGACGACGCACGGGTCGAAGACGCCATTCGCGGCGCCGCCTTGAGCGATGATCTGCAGGCGCTGCCCGAAGGGCTCGAGACCAAGGTCGGCGAGCGCGGCGTGATGCTCTCGGGCGGACAACGCCAGCGCACAGCCCTTGCGCGTGCTTTCTACAAGGACTTCGAGATCCTGCTGCTCGACGACGTGCTGTCGGCCGTCGACCACGCGACCGAGAAGCGCCTCATCGACGAGATCTATCGGCGTCGCAAAGGCGCCACTACGCTCATCGTGTCGCATCGCGTCTCGGCCCTGAAGCACGCCGATCAGATCCTCGTGATGGAGGACGGCCGGGTCGTCGCGCGCGGGACGCATGACGAGCTCCTGGCGGACACGGACAGCTCCTACTGGCGCGCCTGGCGCTTGCAGCAAGCGCGCGAGGCGGAGCCCGGCGTGGCGGCGAATAACGACACGGCCGTGGCCGCGGAAGCCGCCAATGGCTGAGCCAACCGCCCCGACGAAGCCTGCGAAGGCCTCGAAGGAAAAAGACAAGCCGACCGACTGGTCGCTGACCAAGCGCGTCTTCGACTACGTGCGCGCCGACAAGAAGTGGTTCTGGCTGGTGCTGCTCTTGACTCCGCTCGGCGTGCTGGCCGAGGTGATGCAACCGGTGCTCTTGAAGATCGGCATCGACGAGCACATCGCGCCGAAGGACATGGACGGCCTCGGGCTTGTCGCTCTCGCGTTCACGGGCACGGTGCTGTTCGCGTGGTTCACGTCGTCGCTCGGCTATCACGCCCTCCAGAAGGTCTCGCTGCGCGGGCTCGCGCGGCTGCGCTCGGCCATCTTCGCCCATGTCATGTCGCGGGGCGCGCGCTTCTTCGACAAGCGCCACGCCGGCAGCCTCATGACCCGCACCATCAACGACGTCGATGCGGTCTACGAGTCGCTCGCGCGCGGTGCCATCCAGCTGCTCACGAACATGCTCACGATCGTCGGCATGCTCGTCGCGATGTTGTTCCTCGACCCGGGGATGACGCTGGTCGCGTTCCTGTTCTCGCCGGTAATCTACTTCATCGTCGGCTGGTTCCGGCGCCGGCTGCGGCCGATCTCGCTGATGATCCGCGAGACCCTGTCGGTGCTCAACGGCTTCTTCGCGGAGCGCGTCTTCGGCATGACGGTCGTGCAGCTCTATGGCGCCGAGAAGGTGTCGGCGGACAAGTTCGACGCGATGTCGAAGGAGTACATGACCGCCTATCACAAGTCGAACTGGCTCGACGCGGGCCTCTACGCGGTGATGGACGGCATGAGCGCGCTCGCCACCGCGGCGGTCGTCTACTGGGTGGCGCTCCACTTCGACCCGACGCTCGGCGTGTCGGCCATCAGCATCGGCGTGCTGGTCGCCTTCATCGACTACCTCGGCCGCATCTTCGTGCCGATCCGCGAGCTGTCGGCCCAGATAGCGACCTTGCAGCGCAGCTTCGCGGCGCTCGAGAAGATCTTCCAGTTGCTCGACACCGACGAGAGCATCCCGGAAGGCAAGCTGTCCTTGCCTAGCCCGCTGGCCGGCGCCGTGAAGTTCGACGACGTGCGCTTTCGCTACGCGCCCGAGCGCCCCGAGGTCTTGAAGGGCATCGACCTCGAGCTGCGCGCCGGTGAAGTGCTGGCGGTAGTCGGCGCGACCGGCTCCGGCAAGTCGACCCTGGGCAAGCTCCTGACCCGCATGTACGCGGGCTACGAGGGGCGCATCAGCATCGACGGCTTCGAGCTCGCCGACCTGCGTGCGGCCGCCATCCGCGACGCGGTCACGGTGGTGCACCAGGACGTGTGGTTGATGGAAGGCACCATCGCGGACAACATCCGCCTCGGTGACCTGTCGATCAGCGACGCGGACGTGCGCGCCGCATGTCAGCAGTCGCGCGCCGCGATGTTCGTCGACGAGCTGCCAGACGGCATCGAGAGCCGCGTCGCCGAGCGCGGTCGCAACCTCTCCAGTGGTGAGCGCCAGCTCCTGTCGATTGCCCGTGCGATGGCCCGCAAAGCGCCGATCGTCATCCTCGATGAGGCCACCGCGAGCGTCGACTCGATGACCGAACGGCAGATCGACGCGGCCCTCGAAGCGCTCTTCGAGACGCGCACCGTGCTCGTCATCGCGCATCGCCTGCAGACCATTCAGAAGGCCGACCGCATCGTCGTGCTGCACCAAGGCGAGATCGTCGAAGCCGGCAGTCACACCGAGCTGATGGCCCTCGATGGTCGCTACAAATTGTTGGTTGAGACCGGCTTCGCGCTCTGACCCGAGCAACGCCTGCCGGGTGGCAGCCGGGGGCAGGTGCAACATCGCCGCATCCGTTGTAAGGACGCCGCATGGAGCACACCACCAACGCGTCGGTCAGCCTGATCAACACTATCAAGACGCTGGCCATCGACGCGGTCCAGAAGGCAGACTCGGGGCACCCTGGCTTGCCGATGGGCATGGCGGATGCGGCGAGTGTCTTGTGGGCCGACTTTCTAACCGTCGATCCGGCGGTGCCGACCTGGTTCGATCGCGACCGCTTCGTGCTGTCGGCGGGCCACGGCTCGATGTTGCTCTACGCGCTGTTGCACCTGGCCGGGTTCGACCTCAGCCTCGAAGAGATCAAGCGCTTCCGGCAGCTCGGCTCGAAGACCCCGGGCCACCCGGAGCACGGCTTGACGCCCGGCGTCGAGACGACCACCGGCCCGCTCGGGCAGGGCGTTGCGAACGCGGTCGGCATGGCGATGGCCGAGGCGCACCTCGCCGCGCGCTACAACCGCGGCGACCTTCAGGTCGTCGATCACATGACCTGGGGCATCTGCTCCGACGGCGATCTGCAAGAAGGGATCGCCTCCGAAGCCGCGTCGCTGGCGGGTCACCTCGGCCTCGGCAAGCTCGTTTTCCTCTACGACGACAACAGCATCACGATCGAGGGCAAGACCGACCTGTCCTGGTCGGAGTCAGTGCCCGATCGCTTCGCTGCCTACGGCTGGCACGTGCTGACCGTCGACGGCTACGATCTCGTCGCGGTCGGCAACGCCCTCGCCGCGGCGCGCGCCGAGACCCAGCGTCCGTCGCTCATCTCGTGCAAGACCCACATCGGCCACGGCTCGCCGCATAAGCAGGACACCGCCGCGGCCCACGGCTCGCCGCTCGGGGCCGAAGAGATAAAGCTCGTCAAGGAAGCGATCGGCTGGCCGATCGAGCCGGCCTTCATCGTGCCCGACGAGGCCGTCGCCGCCTTTGATGCGCTGCGCGCGCGTGGTGCTCTGCGCCGCACCGCCTGGGAAGACACCTTCAAGCGCTACGGTGAGGCCCACCCCGAGCTCGCGGCCGAGCTTACCCGCATCATCTCCGGCGAGCTCCCGGCCGACCTCGAGTCGCGCCTGCCCGTCGCGTCCGACAAGCCGATGGCGACCCGCGTCTCGTCGGGCAAGGTCATCAACGCCCTCGCCCCGTACCTGCCCGAGCTCTGGGGCGGCTCGGCCGACCTCGCCGGCTCGACCAAGACGCTCATCGACAAGGCGGGCTCGTTCTCGAAGTTCGACCGCGCTGGCCGAAACCTCCACTTCGGCATCCGCGAGCACGGCATGGCCGGCATCATCAACGGCATGGCGCTGCATGGCGGCGTCATCCCGTATGGCGCGACGTTCCTCACGTTCACCGACTACATGCGCGGCTCGATGCGCCTCTCGGCGCTGATGCAGCAGCGCGTGATCTATGTGCTCACGCACGACTCGATCTTTCTCGGCGAGGACGGCCCGACCCACCAATCGGTCGAGCATGCGATGGCGCTGCGCCTCATCCCCGGCATGACCGTGCTGCGCCCGGCCGACTCGCGCGAGGTGGCCTATGCGTGGCTCTTCGCGGTGCGCCACCAGGGCCCTAGCGCCTTGTTGCTCACGCGCCAGGATCTGCCGCTCATCCCCAACTCGGGGGCCGGCGTGCTGCGTGGTGGCTACACCGTCGTCGAGGTCGAGGCACCGGATCTGATCTTCGTCGGCACCGGCTCCGAGCTGCACCTGTGCACGCTCGCGGCCGAGCAGCTCGCGAAGGAAGGCCTCCGCGCGAAGGTCGTGTCGATGCCATCGATTGAGCGTTTCATGGCCGAGCCGCAAGCCTATCGCGACGAGATCCTGCCGCCGTCGGTGCTCGTGCGGGTCACGGCCGAGGCGGGTCGCACGCATGGCTGGGAGCCGATCACCGGTCCCTTCGGCGTGTCGGTCGGTATCGATCGCTTCGGCGAATCGGCCCCGATGGAAGTCCTGGCCGAGCACTTCGGTTTCACCGCCGACCATGTCGCCAAGGTCGCGCGCGAAGCCCTCGCCGCGCTGCCCGCAAAGGTGCAGGCGATGAAGGAGCTGCTCGGTTGACCGCACTCTTCCTGATGTTCTCGTTGCTCGTCGCGGACAGCTATCGCACCGAGGTGATCTTCCTCGGGGACATGCCCGCCGAACGCGCCCTGACCCTGCATGAGCGCGTGCTCGGACAGGAAGGCGAGAGCACCGCGGTGCTCGGCCGCCAGCCGAACGTGATCGTCATCAAGGACACGCCAGCGCGGCTCGCGCGCTTTCGCGAGCTGCTCGCCATCTTGGACAAGCCGGGTGCTGCCGAGATGCACATCTACATCCGGCCAGTGCAGTACGTGCTCCCGAGCGAGCTCGTTTCGCTCGCCACCGAGGTCATGGACGAGCAGGCCGCGACCAGGGTGCGCATGGTGCCCGACGACCGCTCGCAGCAGCTCCTCGTGATGTGCCGCCCGCAGACCTACACCGCGCTCGACCGCCTCCTGAGGCGCCTCGACGTCGCTCCCAAGCCTGGAGATCCCCATCCATGAAACTCTCAGTCGTATCGGTTCTGGCGCTGTTCGTCGGCCTCTCGGCTTGCGGTGGCGTGCATCACGCGACCCGCCCCGACATGACCCGTGCGGCCAAGGATCCGAGCCTGGTCGAGGTCCGCACGACCGGCTTCGAGGGCCCGACCCGCGTCGTCAGCTACTCGACCTGGGACATCGATCCCAACGACGAGCTGCCCCTCGCGCCGCCCGACGACGTCGTGACCGACATGCGTGAGCAGGCCGCCACCTTCGGCGCGGAGATGTTGCTTATCGAGCGGGTCGAGGACGCCTGGCGCAAGGCCTGGCTCGGCCTCGGCGTGGTGAAGGACGATGCCGCCAAGAGCGAAGTCGCGCCGTGCGTGCACGCCGGCTTCGACAAGGCCCTGGCCGACGCCAAGGAGCGCGCGATTCGCTGCGGCAAAGGGATCCTCTACGAGCGCCCTGCGATCCGCGGCAGCATCGAGGTGCTGTTCGAGGTCGACCCCGAAGGCAAGGTCCTGCGCGCCGCGCCGACCCCTGCGTCGAGCCGCGACAGCGAGTTCCAGCAGTGCGTCGTCGGTGCCGTGCACACGACCACGTTCGGCCGCCCGCTGGGCTTCACCTGCCAAGGTCGGGTGTCGGTCGCGATCACCGGGCCCAGCACCGTCAACTGACGTGGGGACTATGACCGAACGGGCAGCGGGGCTGGCGAAGGCACAAGGCGTATCGGGGGCAGCGGCCGAGCTGCTGCTCGCATCCGATGTCATCGACCTCCACATCGACACGTTCATCCCGCCGCGTATGCCGCTCGTGCGCTACGATGTGACGAAGGCGCACGACCGCCCGTTCCTCGGCGGTCGCTTCTTCGGCCACCTCGACATGCCGCGCATCGGCGAGAGCGGGCTCACCGGCGCGATGTGGTCGATCACGACCAACCCGTTCCGCCGCGCGTCGCGCCGCTGGGTCGTTTTTCAGAAGAACTTCGAGCGCTTCCAGGCGATGATTGCGGCCCAGCAGGGGCGCCTCGAGATCGTGCGCACGCTCGCCGAGTATCGCGCGGCGCGCGCGCGAGGTGCCCACGCGGTGCTGACTGCAATCCAGGGCGCCAATGCGCTGGAGCGTGCTCCCAACGGCCTCGCATCGATCGTCGCGCCGCAGGCTGGCCCGCACCCGATCACACGCGTGACGCTGGTGCACCTGACCAACGCCGCCTACGGCATCACGTCGAGCCCGTTCCGTCTGTGGAAGGGCAAGCGTGGCCTGACCGACATCGGCCGCGACTTCGTGCGCCACCTGAACGAGCACCGCGTCTTCGTCGACCTCGCCCACATCAATCAGCAGGGCTTCTGGGACGCCGTTGAAGTCCACGACAAGAGCCAGCCGCTCATCGCGACCCACACCGGCGTGAGCGGGGTCAAGCCCCACTGGCGCAACCTCGACGACCGCCAGGTGAAGGCCGTGGCCGACACCGGCGGCGTCATCGGCGTCATCTACTCGCGCGCGTTCCTCAAAGTACGCGGCGGGCCCGACGACTCCGGCATGATCGTCGACCACATGGAGCACGTCGCGAACGTCGCTGGCGAAGACGCCGTCGCCATCGGCAGCGACTACGACGGCGCCATCGTGCCGCCAAAGGATCTTCGCTCGGGCAGCTCCTACGTGCGCCTCGTCCAGAAGATGCTCGACCGCGGCCTGTCCGAGACCCGCATCCAGAAGATCCTCGGCCTGAACTTCCTACGCAGCTTCGAACACTTGCGCCCTTCGTGAGCCGGCCGAGCAAGCTCGGCGCTTCAACGCAATCGCGGCATATAAGCTTGCTCGGCCGAGGGTCGCAGGCACGAATCTCTGATTGCTCTCGCCTCGCCACGGCTTCGCCTGGTCGGCGAATTTGCTTCGGGCTCAAATGCTGTGGTCTACTGGCCCCACGTAGGAGGTGAGTGGTGACAACGGACCCCGATACGAATGCGAAGGCCGCCTCGACAAGCTCTGCGTCGCGGTCGCCCAAGGCCGAGGCGATCCTCGGGGCGGCGCCGGACGAGCAGATTGCCGCCGCGATTGCCGCCGAGAAGTGGGCGCGCGCGACCGACCTGCTCGAGTTCCATGGTGAACGACTGCTGCTCGATGGCGGTGTGCGCGAGCTGTCGGGCTGGCTCGAGGTGCTGCCCGACGAGTACGTCACGCGCCACGCCAAGATCGCTGCGCTGTTCGCGTGGGTGCGAATCTACGACCAGCGCTATCAAGATGCGCTGACGTGTCTGTCCAAGGCCGAGCGTGCTCTCCAGCAGCTACGCCTTGGCGAGTCCGCGGCTCGGGAGGCGTCGGCCTCCGACGAGGTCGAGCTGCGTCCGTTCGTCGAGCTCGAGCACTCGCTGGCCGCCATCCGGCTGCACCTGCAGGCCGTCGACGGCGCGAGCGGCAAGCTCCCGCAACAGGTCGAGGACATCATGATCCCGGCCTCGGGCGACCACCCACTGTGGCGTGCCGGGGCCCTCGTGATCCTCGGGCGCTCGCGCCTGCAGTCCGGCGACCTGCGTGGCGCGGCCGACGATCTCGAGGCGGCTCACACGCTCGCGTCGTCGTCGCGCGGTATGCGCGCGGCGCGGGTCACGGCCGATGCGGCGGTGCTGCTCGGGCGCATCAACGAGGTGCGCGGCAAACTCGAGCCGGCGCTGCGTCTCTATGAAGAGGTAGTGCAGGCGACGGCACCGCGCGACGGCTCGCCCGACGCGACGTTCGGTGCGCGCCTCGCTGCCGAGGTCGGTCTCGCGCGCGTCGCGCTCCAGCGCCTCGACCTGGCGACGGCTGGCAAGCGGCTCGACGTCGTGCGCGGCGCGCTCGAGTCGGCGTCGGCGGCGGTCGATCCGATCCGCGTCGTGTTCGAGGGGACGGTGGCGCGCGCGACGCTGCACCTCGTGGACGGGCGTTCCGAAGAGGCCCGCGCCTCGCTCGACAACCTCGCGAGGATGCTGGGCTCGCTCAAGGTGCGGTGGCCGCTGGCGCTCATCGGCGCCATCCGCGCGCGTCATGCATTGCTGCGAAAGGACGAGCCGGCGGCGCGTCGCTGGCTTCAGCAGCACACGATGCGCGGTGACGCGAACCAGCCGCCCAAGAGCCCGATCGCCGCCTATGAGGCGGTCACCGAGGCCTTCGTGCAGGCCGCGTTGCATCAGCCCAAGCCCGCGCTGCGAGCGGCTCAGGACGCTCTGGGCTGCGCGGAGTCGGGCGGCGACAAGGTGCTCCAGATCGAGGCGCAGCTCGCGCTGGCCCTCGCGCACTATGGCGCTGGCTCGCGCGAGGATGCGCGCTCGGCGTTGCTCGCAGCGCTCGCAGGGGCGAAGGCGATAGGCGCCCTCTTGCCGCTGTTCGTGCGCGGCCTCGATCAAGTCGCGGCCGAGCTCGGCGTCGCCTCGGACGAGCTCACTCGCGTGCAGGCGATGATCCCCGCGGCACCGCCTGCTCAGCGGGCCGCCGCTGATCGCCCGCTGTCACGGCCGAGCAACTCAGCGGGAATCTCAGGGCCTATCCAGACGAGCAAGGTCATCGCACCGGTCGCGACCTCGGCAGCCGCTCGAGCGCCGGCCGAGTCGGCCGAGGCTGGCGCGGCGAGCGCCGACGAGAGTGAGGCAAGCCCCGTCGAGGCGTCGGCGTCAGCCTCGCCAGCCTGAGTCGAAGCAGCGGAGAGTCGCCTGCCGGCGCCCGGGCTGACATCTCCGCGCGCCTGTGTCACAAGGGCGCATGAGCACCCCGGCGGACCTCGAGCGTTACCTCGCGTCGACCGACGAAGAGCTGCGCCTCTATATCGACGCGGCCCACATGAGCTACCTGCCCGTGTACCTCGGCCGCGCCGATGCACGGCACGCGCTCGGCGTGGCGACCGATCCCACGGCCTTCACGACGGGAACGCTGACGACCGAGGTCTTGCGCGAGCTGTGGCTCGCGTCGCAGGTCTTCGCGACGCATGGCGGGATCTTCCTCGCGAAGTGGCCGCACACCGCGGTGCGCCGACGCCGCTTGGAGCCGTTCGAGGTCGCGCTGCTGGCGGGTGATCGCGACGTGCTCAAGAAGATCGTCGCGGTCTTCGGCCTCGACCCGATGACGCTCTTCGCGGGCATCGAGCCCGACGACGTCACGGCCGAGGTCAAGGCCGTCACCTCGTACTTCCAGACCGAGTTCGTGTCCGACCCGGTCGAGCTCGCAGGCACGCTCGCGATCTTCTACTGGCTCATGCTGTCGAGCCTCGCGAGCGAAGACCTCGAAGGCTTCGAGGCGACGCGACGGCGCGCGATGCGCCTCATCGACGATCAGGGACACCTCGTAGGCGGCATCGCTCAGGGCGGCATCGCGCGCATCAAGGCGGTGCACGACGCGCTCGCTGCGCTGCGGCCGGTGCGCCCCGAGGCGTTCGCGCTCGCGGTCGTACGCCATCGCGCGCTGCACGACCTCGAGCTCAAGAAGACCCACGCCAACGACGCGGACGCACGCATCCAGGGGCGTGGCTCGCTGGACCGCACCGCGCTGGCGCTGATCGTCATCGCCAAGGCCTTCGGCATCGAGCTGTCGCAGGCACTGAAGGGCGCGGGCGCCGATCCGATAACGCTCGCCTACGCAGCCGCGCTCGGACACTCGCCCGCCAGCTGACGCCCATCCGGATAGGCGCCCTTTCAGCGCTCTTCAGCATCCTTGCTTCGCGCAAAATGGTCGGGCATATCCCGCGCGTGAAAGTCATCTCCCTCGATCGCGACGACCCCGAGACCTGGCTCATCGGCCCGGCAGTGGAGGCGGTGAAGAAGGGCGGGCTCATCATGTTCCCGACCGACTCGGTCTACGCGCTGGGCTGTGACCCGTTCGATCGCAAGGCGGTCGACAGGCTCTACGCCGCCAAAGGCATGACCGAGAACCATCGCTGCTCGGTCATCTGCGGTGACCTGAAGCAGGTCGCGACGGTCGCGCGCGCGGTGTCGAACGACGCCTTCCAGTTCATGCGACGCCACTTCCCGGGGCCGTACACGGTGCTGCTCAAGGCCTCGCGTGACCTCCCGAAGGAGGCGACCGGCAAGCGCCAGCAGATCGGCGTGCGCATGCCGAATCACCCGGTGCCGCTGGCGCTGGTCGAGGAACTCGGGCGACCGCTGCTCGTGACCTCGGTCCCCGCCTGGCTCGCCGGCGAAGAAGTCGACCCGGTCGCCCTCGCCGAGAGCTTCAGCGTGCGGCCCGCCGTCGTCATCGATCAGGGCCCCCAGGTCGCCGACCCGTCGACCGTCATCGACTTCTCGGTCGACCCGCCCGAGCTCGTCCGGCTCGGCAAGGGGCCCGTCGACTGGGTCGAGTAGAGGCAGCCTCGCGGCCTCGGTCCGCGCCCCTCGCTTCGCGAATCTCCGGGGTCTCGAGCCCTGTGAGACGCCATCAACACGCCACGGGCCCGTCGCCCACGCCGGAGCGCTTGTCATGACTCGTGTCGTCTGGGCCGTCGTCGCCTGCCTCGCCCCGTCGGTCTTCGCTTGTAGCGACGACTCGACCGCCGCCGACGTGCGCGCGGAAGTCGCTGACGTCGCACCCGAAGCGGCCGATGCGGTCGATGATATCGATGAGATCCGTGCGGACGATGCGACCCATGTCGACGCCGCCGTCGACGAGGTTGCGGACACCGCAGCCGACGTCGACGTCACCCCCGAGATCGAGGAGCCCGTACCGCTGCCGACCGTCGAGGGCCTGACCGAGCTGCGCGACGACAACCCCGATCCCCGCATCGTCGAGGTGTCGCTCGAGGCGAGCGAGAATTCGGTGCAGCTCGCCGCGTCCGGCAAGAAGACGAAGCTGCTCAACTACAACCACAGCTTTCCCGGGCCGCTCCTGCATGCGCGCGTCGGTGACCGCGTGATCGTGCACTTCACCAACGCGCTGACCGAGCCGACGACCATCCACTGGCATGGTCTGCGAATCTCGGATCAGATGGACGGATCGCCGATGATCCAGAACCCGGTGCAGCCGGGCGAGACGTTCACCTACGACTTCGTCGTGCCCGACGCCGGCACCTTCTGGTACCACACCCACCTGTCCCAGATTGAGCAGCTCGAGCGCGGCCTGTATGGCGCCATCGTCGTGCACGAGGCGGCTGCGCCGGTCTTCTCGGCCGAGCGCATCGTGGTCGCCGACGACCTCCGACTCGACGCCACCAACCAGGTCTCGGAGTTCGTCCTGACCGGACACGATCTTATGGCGGGTCGGGTTGGCAATCTGCTGCTCGCCAATGGCAAGAACGGTGTCTTGCGCGCGACCATCCCGCGCGGCGGTATCGAGCGTTGGCGCGTGGTGCTGGCGTCGAACGCGCTGTCATTCGGGCTGCGCATCCGGGGCGCCGATGTGCGCGTCATCGCGACCGATGGCGGGCTCCTGCCGACGCCGTTCGCGCTGACGCGGGTCGATATCGCGCCGGGTCAGCGCTACGACTTCGAGGTGCGCCCGACCGCGACCGCCAGCGAGGTCGTGCTCGAGGCGCTGGTGGTCGTCTCCGACGCGAGTGGTACTATCTCCGAGCAGCCTTTTGCCCTGATTAAATCGACCGTCACTGGGGAGGTCGTCACGCCCGAGCCCGTCTATCCCTCGGTGATCATGCCTGCGACGACCGACCTTCCCGATTGGATGGAGTTACTCGACTGGAAACTATCTGCGGTCAACGTCGGCGGCAAGGTGCACTTCACGATCAACGGTATGTCCGACTTCGTCGACAGCGACGGCGAATTCCACGACCACGTGCTGCTGCACACGTTCGAGCCGAATGTGGCGGTGCGCATCAAGCTGACGAGTGCCATCAGCCCGGCCCACCCGTTCCATATCCACGGCCAGTTCTTCCAGATAATCGAGCGCGGCGGCAAGGCCGTGACCGACGAGCCGGGCCTGCGCGACACCGTCTACTTGCGTGGCGCCGAGAGCGCCACCATCCTCGCCTACATGGAAAACCCCGGACGCTGGATGGTGCACTGCCACATCGCGGAGCATGGCGAAAATGGCATGATGGCCGATATCCAGGTCGGTCCGCCCGGCGGTCATATGCATGGCGCGCCACCCGGCCAATGAAGCGCGCGATCTTCAGGGCCCGCGTGCCCGCCGCAGTGTATCGCTGGGGGTCTCGCCGCAGCGCTCTCGATCAGCGCTCTCGATAGCGCCCGCTGAAGCGCCCGAAGTGCTCGAAGCTGCAGGCCAACGCGACGTCCGTCACGCGCACGTCGTCGCCGCTCGCGAGCATTGCGTGGGCCCGCTCGAGGCGGCGCATCCGCAGGAACTGGAGCGGTGAACAGTGACGATGGGCGCGAAAAGCACTCTGCAGGACACGCACTCGGACGCCGGAGATGGCGCCGAGATCAGAAAGCGTAATGGGTTGCGAGAGGTTCGCTTCGACGTACTCTTCGACCTGGCGCAGGCAGGCGACCCCCGGGTCGAGCGGGGCGAGCTCGTCCTGGCTTGTCTGCGCCAGCAGCACCGCATGTACGAGGCTGTCGGCGAGGCGCGCGGTGATCGACGGCACGCCGCTCAGCACCTGGTGATCGAGTTCGTGCTCGATGACCGTGTGGAGCCGCATGGCCGCCGCGCCGCGCGGCGTCGTGAGCGAGAACGACGGAGCGAGGCGCAGGTGCCGTGCCTGCGGCCCGGTGAGCGCGGTGTAGGCCGACTCGACGACGACGCGTGGCATCACCAGCTCGATGCCGACATGGCCCGGATGCGCGACGACATCGATGGCGTCGCCCGGCGAGGCGAGCGACGCGAAGCGCCCGACGTGCATCGGCACCTCGCGGCCGCCGTTCCAGGAATCGATGACCCCAGCTCGCCCGTGGGACATGATGTAGACGTCGCCGTTATGGGGCGTGTGCGCGCGCAGCCCCGTGACCGAGGCGAACGAATGCAGGCGCAGCGGGCCGAACGCGACGTGGTGCATGCGGACGTCGGACCGGGTGGCGCGGCCGATTGGCTCGACGGTAATCGGCGTGCTCACGCGCGAATAGATCTCGCGCAGCTCCTCGGTCGTCGAGGTGACGATTCCCGGCTGCCGTGACAACGGCTGTGCAGAGTTGTCGGACGCGCTCATGACCCTGGGTTCCTGCGCGACGGCCGCTGGGCGCCCGCGAGGTCCGCAGCCTATCACGCGGTACCGTGCCCGCGCGAGGGAGCGCGCGTCAGGCGCCGCCGACCTTGGGCAGGCACTTGCCCGACTCCGACGTGACGACGTCGCTCAACGCAGCATCTTCCTCTTCGGCGCTCTCTTCGGACTCGGTCTCACCCGGCTGGAAGCCCGGTGGCGGAAGGATGCGGCCTTCGACGTCCCACACCTTTTCTTTGTGGTCGTTCCACGCTTGCGGCGAGCGATCACTCAGCGGGAAGCGGTCCGTTGCCCCGCTCACGCTCTCGGTCTTGGGGCCCCGGATCTTGTCTTTGCCCGCCTGCGGGTGGTTCCTCCAGACGAACTTCAACGAGTCGATTTGCACTCTCTGTCCCGGCGCGAAGAGCACCTCCTCCTCGCCCGGTGTGTTCGAGACTGCCTCGACAATCTTGCCGCCGGTAGGGTCCCAGATGCGCCATTGAATCGGGAAGTTCCGGCCATACGCGGGATTCTTGGCGGTGCTCATGAATCCCTTCTCCTCGATGACGCCGCCCACCCGATAGTTCTGGAAGACCGGTTCGTACGCCTCGGGGAACTTCACCATGCGATAGACATGGGGCACCCGCTTCTCCTTCGACGGGCCTGGCTGGGCCGGCCCTTTGGCTCGGCGCGCATGTCGCTGCTTCTTGTCGGCGCGCCCCTGCTTGGTCCGATTGGCCGCGAACTTACCGAGCTGGTTCTTCTTGCTGAAGGTCGCGTCCTTCTTTCGGCCGGCCTGTTCGTCGCCGACTGCGGCCCGCTCGGAGCTGGACTCGCGCTCGGTCAACAGTGACGCTCGCGCCGGGCCCTTGGCCTTGAGCAGCGCGGCCGTGGCGAGCTCCGTCCACGGGGTCCAGTACGCTATCACCCGCGGGTCCTTCTCGATCCCGCGCAGGACCTCGTTCATGGAGTACGCGGCGTTCGAAGTATAGAGGACGAGCGCGGTCAGCTCGTCGCTGGTCATCTTGTTCGTGTAGTGGTCATCAGGATTCTGCGACCTCAGATCCTCTGCTTTGGTTCGGGCATAGCCGACCTCCTCAGACCTGGGGATCGTGGGATCCATCGTCTTCGTCTGCAGCGGCGCGTCGGGCTTCATGTCCGTGTCGCCGCTGGTCCCTGCCTCTTCCTTGCCCTTGTTCCCCTTCTTGCCGTCGCTGTGGCCACCCTTGGCCTGCACGGGCGTGACGAGGGCCTCGCCTTCAGCGAAGTTGGGCGCCGCCTTGAGCTGCGTCTTGAGGTCGCTCTTGCGCGGCGCAGCATCAGCCTGGTCGGGCGCCTTGGCCTGCATCTGAGTGGACGCACGCGACCGATCTTTGTGTGTCTGGACCATCTCGAGACTCCTTTTAGCTGCCCTTGATCGCATCCGCGGACCCACCTCGCTATCCAGATTGCGCAGCGGGCTCTATCCAAATCCGGCGTTTGGCAGAGCGACGGGTGGTGGCGTTCAGGGGGTACTGCTAGCTAGCCTCGCCGTATGAAGCTCTCGCTGGGCAGCGACGACGTCGCACACTTTCACGAGCACGGTTGGCACATTGCCCGTGCTGCCTGTAGCGATGCCGAGCTGCGCGAGCTGCGCGACGCCTGGGACGAGCTCTTCGCGCGCTTTCCCGGGGCGGTCGTCGATGTCACGGGCGGCAACATGCTCCAGCTGGCCAGCCCGTGTCGCATTGATCCCAGGCTGGCTGCGCTGGTCTCGGATGGCGAGCTGGGGCGCGCCGCGGCGCACCTGCTCGGGTGTGACGAGGTGCGGCTCCTCCAGGATGTCGCGTTGCTCAAGCCAGCGCGCGTCGGTGGCCGCATTGGCTGGCACCAGGACTACGACTACGCCGGCTATCTGGACCCGATCAACACCGTCGCCTTTCGCATCGCGCTGGACAGCGAGGCAGCCGACAGCGGCGCGATGGCCGTCATCGACGGCAGTCATCGCTGGGACGTGCGCTTGCGCATCGCCGAGCGCAACTGGTTTGTCGCCGACGGCGCGCTCGAGACCCTGCCGGCCGAGCTCCAGGGCGAGCTGCCCACACGCCACCGCCTCCTCACGCTGCGCCCCGGCGATGTCAGCATGCACCACTGCCTGGTCCTGCACGGCAGCGGCGCCAACCACTCCGGCGTCGCGCGGCGCACGCTCGGCTTCCAGATCTTCGATGGCGCGTCTCGCCTGAATGTCGCCGGCCTGGCGGACCCCGCGATGGCCGCCTACTTCGAGACCGACGACGACGGCCACCTCATCGGCGCGAGCTTCCCGCGCCTCTTCCCGCTCTAGCGCGCAGCGCCGCAGCGACACCACCGTGTACTGACCGCCAACCGCCCGGCGGTGACGCTAATGGAGCGCCCCCATAGCGGTCACTGTCGCCACCCGGGTTGGCGCCTGTTACCCCCCCCCCGGGTTGGCGACTGTTACCACCGAGGCTGGTCCCGCTGACCCCCCAGGCTAGCCTCGCGCGTGTCAGCGCTTCGCGTCCTTCAGGATCGTCGACTGCGCGCCGTACACCGCGCCGGTCGCGGGCGGCATCGTCGACGTGCTGGTGCCATGCGCTGGCGTCACCCGCCCGCGTGAGCTCGACGGCATCTGCGCCTTCTCGGCGCCCGCGCTGGTCGCCGGCGATGTCGTTGGCAGCGTCACGTTCCCGGTCGCCATCGGCTACAGCGGCGACTTCAGCGCGACCGGCTACGGCCTCGTCGCGCCGGTGCACCACGAAGGCACGGTGTGTCCGGCGAGCTGGTCAGCTTCCCGCTCGAGCTGGCTGCTGGCACCAAGCTCGCGCGCATCCACCTCGACTCGGCGGAGCACCAGCACGACCTGGATCTCGTGGTGTTCGACGGCTCCTGCGAGGTCGTGAGCTGGGACACCTGCGACGCGTTGTGGGTGGCCGCCAACATCGGTCCCGACGAGAAGATCGAGCTGATGCCGAGCGAGGCCACGAGCTACTTCGTAGCGTTCGATCCTTACGTCGTCGCCGGCGCTGACGCGCCCTATACGCTCGACTGGTGGGTCGTCGCTGACGGGCCCTCGAACCTGACGGTGAGCGCGCCGAGCGAGGTCAGCGCCGGCACCTCGGTCGATGTCCAGGTCAGCTGGCCGCCGCTCGCGTCCGGCGAGTGGCTCGGCGTGGTCGAGTACACCAACGAGCACGGGCCGCTGCGGGAGACGGTGCTCGACGTCACGATCCCCTGAGCTGTCACGCGCTCAGGCGCGCTGCAGCATGCCTTGGGCGACCCAGCGCCCGACGATGTCGAAGGCGGCGGCGGCTGCGGCTTGCGCGCCGTGTCGCTCGGCGAGCCACTCGCAGAATGCCTCGAAGGTGGTCGGACCCTGGTCGAAGCTGCGAAGGCTTCGGCCTCGAAAGCGGAGACCGGGCGCTCCAGGACCTTGAGCGCACGCCGCCAGACCACCATTCGGTTCGTTGGCTCCGTCGGGTCGGCTCCGGCGACGATTCGTAGGCAGGGCACATGTGCGAGCGGCAGCTGCGTGAGCGCCTCGGGCGCGAGCGTGGTCAGGTCGTCGAACGTCATCGGCGTTGCATCCGGCCCGTCGAAGACCGCGACGTGGGCCCACGCGAGCCGCGCCAGCGCCGGCGCCGTGGGGTGATCGAGGGCTATCGGGTGATCGGCGACGAAGCCTGCGAGGCGGTCGCCGACAAGGCCGATCGACGGGTCGCGCGGCGGACACGCGACCAGGTAGTCGACGACGAGATCGTGGAAGCGGGTCTCGCCGATGAGCTCGACCAGCGCGACGAACTGGTCGCTGAGCACGTCGCGGATCCGAAAGAAGTACAGGTCGGCGTAGATGCCGAGGCGCTCGCTGACGCCGACTCGGTCGTCGCCGACGAAGGTCTCGGCCAGCGTTGCCGCGCTCAGGCCGAACGCCGTGCACGCACGCGCGACCGGCTCGGTATGGGTCACGAGCGCGTGGAAGGTGGCCTGGATCGCTTCGAGTTGGGCCGTGTCCACGTAGGCAGGGGCTGCGTCAGCCCGGTCCGGGGTCGGGTGGGCGCGCGGGTTGCTGCAGACCTCACGTGTCAAGCGCGCCGCGCGCTGCGACTCGGCGACGAGCATCGCGAGCGGCGGGATCGCGTCCCACTCGACCAGCGTCGCGACCTCGCCCGTGCGCGCGATGAGGCTGCGAAAGATGTCGCAATGATTCCGAGCTTCATCACGGCGGCGCGCACACGTGCGCTCTCCCTCGGCAACCGCCTCGAAGGCGCCGGCCCGCTGCTCGTGCGGCCCACCATCGGCACCGCGCGTTCGCGCTCGATGGCTCGGGGTAAGCTCCACGCACTGCCAGATGTGGCGATCTATTTCGCATAGTTCGGCCATGGCCGGAGCTCAATACCACTCTCGTGTCATATACCGAACTCATCGGTGGCGTGCTCGTGGCGATCGGCCTCCTGACGCGGCTCGCCGCCCTGCCGTTGGCGATGACGATGCTCGTCGCCATCGTGTCCGCCAAGCTCCGGGACTCGAGGCGAGCGGCGGCTTGCTCGCCAACCTGCGCGATGCCTTCGCGTTCGACGAGTCCCTCTATCTCGCTGTCTTTGTCTTGCTCGCGGTCGCGGGACCCGGGTCGCTGTCGCTCGACCGTCTTCAAGCAGAAGGTGCGGGCCACGCAAGTCGCTTTACCTGTCCCCAGTGCCCTCTAAACGCCTCTAAACGGAGTATTTGCCATGTCGATGAAAGGCCTGATGATCGCTACGCTCGCCGGTGGAATGTTCAGCGCGATGGGCGCGGCCGCCTTCGCCGAAGAGCCGATGAAGCCCGCCAAGGTCCACTGCGCGGGCACCAATGAGTGCCAGGGCAAGGGCGCTGCAAGTCGGCCAACAACGCCTGCAAGGGCCACAAGGGCTGCAAGGGCAAGAGCTTACCGAGACAACCGAGGCCGAGTGCAAGGCCAAGGGCGGGACCATCGTCGTCGAAAAGACCTCGCCGTAAATTCGCTCGCGGCGCGCGCGGGGCCTTCGTCGCTCGCGCCTCGGCAGCCTCTGAGGCTGGCCTTCGTCGCGGCTCCTCGGCCGCGCGCGCCTGACTTCGCGAATTCCATTGTCATTGGTCGCGGTTCCTCCGCCGGGCGCGTGTCGCTTCACGAATTGCCGCCCGGTCCCAGTTCGTTCTCTCTGGAGTCCGCATGCCCGCTTTCCCCATGCTCGGCCACGGAATCGGCCTGCGCACGCCGCACTACATACACGTCCTCGAGACCCGGCCGCACGTCGACTGGATCGAGGTAGTCAGCGAAAACTTCCTGGGCGCGGGCGGCAACCCGCGCCGGTTCTTTGATGAAGGCACGCGAGCAGTACCCCATCGTCCTCCACGGCGTGTCACTCTCGCTCGACTCGACCGCGATGAGCGTTGCCGGCGGCGCCAGGAAGATCAGTGTCGCGAGCGTAAACGGAGCGTGCTTGAGCATGACGGCTCCTCGGAAGCGGGCCCACACACCCTTCGCAATCCTTGTGCCAGAATTCGGCAACGGCAGCCGCAGGCGATACGGCGGATTCGCCTTCGGCTGGCTCGCGCTCGGCCTTGAGAGGTTGGGGCGGGGCGCCTCGGGTGGGGCGGATGCCGTCCGCCGCTCGGCTCATCCGATGAGGCTGCGGAGGTGGCCGGCGGCGGCTTCGGGGGCGGTCGGGTTGATGACCAGGTCGGTGCCGAGCTCGAAGCCGCCGAGCGGGAGCAGGCGCGGGATGAGCTCGATGCGCCAGTGCCAGAAATGTTCGAGCTGCTCGAGGCCGTGCTTGCCGTGGGTGAAGCTCTGGGTGCTCGGCGACAGCGACAGGCAGAGGTTCATGTCGGCGCCGCGTAGCGCGGTGTCGAGGGCCTTCAAAACGCGCGACAGCAGCTGGGCAAGCGCGCCGGCCTGGGGCTCGTCGAGGCTGATGAAGAAGGGGCTGTGGCGGCGCGAGGCGAGTTGCACTTCGAAGGGATAGCGGCTCGCGTAGGGGCACCACGCGACGAAGTCGCCTTCGTCGTCGATGACGCGCTCGCTCTGGGTGGTCTCGAAGGTGACGATATCGCAGACGAGGCAGCGCTCCTTGTCGTGCCAGTGGGTCCTGGCGGCCTCAATCTGGCGCAAGAGGCGTGGCGTCAGCACGGGCGTCGCGACGATCTGGCTGTGCGCGTGGGCGAGCGTCGCGCCGGCGCTGGGGCCGTCGTTCTTGAAGACCTCGACGTGCTGGAGGCGGCGGTCGCGCGTGAGGTCGCTGACGCGGTCGCGCCAGGTCAACAGGATGGCAGCGAGCTGCGATGGCGCGAGGTCGCGGAAGCGGAGGCCGTGCTTGGTCGTCTCGACCACGACCTCATGGGCGCCGACGCCGCTGACCATGTCGTAGGGGCCGACCTGGCGCCGCTCGGTCGGGGCCTCGATCGACAGCACCGGGAAGCGATTGGCGAGCACCACGACCGCGTCGTCGCCCGCCTTGCGTGTGGCGATGCGGGTCGCCTGGCCCTTGCCCTGGAGCACGAGACAGAAAGGGCATGGCTCTTTCTTTGGGGAGGGCTTGCGCTCGGGCGGCAGGAAGTCGGTCGGACGCAGGCCCCGCTCGGTCGCGATGAGCGCCCAGGTGCGGTCGAGCGGGTCCCAGCGCAGCTCCGACATCTCAGACTCCCAGGTTGAGCGCTGAGTCGAGCGCGGAGAGCAGCTCGAGCTCGAGCTCACCCATGCCAGGAAAACGTTCGAGCGCTTCGCCGGAGGCGGCGATCAGCGCAATGTTGCCGCGTAGCCGCGCCGGCAACGACGTGATGGCGAGCGCGCCGAGCGGGATCCCCACTTCGAGCACTGCGCCGCAGGCGGCTGTGATTCCAGACTCACCAGCGGGTGCTTCGAGGGGCCACAGCACCAGCGTGCGCGGGGCGTGCGGCGACTCGACCGTGAGCTCGACGCGGGTGTCGCGTAGGGCATCGCAGCCGTGGTCGCGCATGTCGAGACGGAGGTAGAGCGCGTCGTCGTCGTTGCCGTAGAGCACGCGCTGGACGAGGCTCTCGGCGCGGTGGATGGCGCCGAAGCTCTGCTGGATTTCACCCGCGCCGAGCCACTTGAAGTACCAGCCGGACGAGCCATCGAGCACCACGTCGAGCTGGGTCATCGGGCGCTTGGTGCGCTGGGTCGCGGGCGCGGGCTTGCCGGCGAGCGCCAGCACGTAGACCGACTTCTGTAGAACGTCCGGCACTGCCTTGCCGACGCTCAAGTAGATCGCTTTCAAGTGCGCCCGGAAGAGGGAGTCGAAGTCGCCATCGAACGCGGTCGTGTGGCCTTCGCCAAACCACCACCACCAGTCGGAGGCCTCGGCGCGCATAACCAGCTCGGCCAGCCCCGGATCGGTCGCGAGCACCTCGTTCATTGGCCGCTGGACCGCGTGGCGGGCGGCCGTCAGGAGATCCCACGCCTTGTTCTTCACCGGGTCGCCGAGCCAGGTGCGGAACGTGCCGTCGATCCACGAGCCGGTTCCAAGGCCGGGCAGGGGGCGCGCAGGCACGGCGGCGATCGCCTCGCTCATCGTGGATAGCCGCATGCCCGGCGTCTCGGCGATGGCGGTGAGGAGGCCCGGCAAGAACGCGGTGATACCGCCCGGGTAGTGCTCCCAGCAGTTCTCGCCATCGAGCGCGATGGTCACGACGGCGTCGCCCTCGGACGCGGTGGCGCGGCGGATGGCGACCAGGCACTGCACGAAGTCGGCGTAGGCGCGCGCGTAGGGCCAGGTCGAGTACACGAAGCCGAGCTTGTCGGAGAGGCCGTGGTCCCTGAACATCAGCGACACGCCGTCGAGCTGCCAGGGGTGGAACTTGTCGGTTGGCTTTCTCGGCTGCGCGCCGGCGCCGGCGCTACCCGAGAGCGTCTTCCAGAGGATCGCCTCGTCGGTGCAGAGCCAGCGCAGGCCAGCCGCGCGCACGAGCGGCAGGATCTCGGCGGAGACCGAGCCTTCGGAGGGCCACATGCCGGCGGGCTTGGCGCCGAAGCGGCGCTCGTGGGCGGCGGTCGCGAGCCGAATCTGGGCGTCGGCGTCGGCGCGCCAGCGAAAGCGGCTGGCGGGCAGCGGGCTCGACGGGTCGGCGGCGCGCGCGAGGTCGGTGTCGCACAAGAGTGGGAGAATCGGGTGGTAGTAGGGGCTCGCCGACAGCTCGACCAGGCCCTGGTCGGCCAGCGTCTTCCACTTCGGGACAATCGCGTTGACGGCGGCGCGCTGAACCTCGAGCAGCGGCAGCTTGTCGGCTTCACTGAAGTTGCGGCCACGCGCGTAGAGCGCCGCGACGGTCGGGTGCTGGCGGACCGTGACGCCGGTCCAGGCGAGGTTGAACCAGACCTGCAGGTCGCGCAGCTCGTCCGTGTCGAGCACGCGCCCCTCGCGCACCTTGTCGCGCAGCTCTTTGTAGCGCGGGTAGGGCTCGAGCATCGTCTTGGGCGCGAGCGAGAAGAAGTGCTCGCGGATGGTCTGCACTTCGCTGGCCGTGAGTTCGGCCGCGGGTCGCTCGGTGAGGCGCCAGAAGCGCTCGCGACGGCCATGGTCGGGGCTCTGCATCGCTTCGAACTGGTCGATGAGGCCCGGCACCCAGTTGACGGTCGCGTGCGCCGCCGCCGGCGCGACCATCTCGAGCGCCGTCGCCATGTCGGTGTAGTCCTTCACGCCGTGCAGCCGCACCCACGGCAGCAGCACCTCACCCGTTACCGGGTCGCGATAGGACGGCTGGTGCATGTGCCAGAGGAAGGCGACGTGCAGCACCCTCAGCCCCCGATCTGGAACACGGTGAGACCCAGCTGCTGGCCTTTCGAGTCGAGCACTTCACAGCTCCAGAGGCCAGTCCACTGGGGTTGCGTGCGCTGCTTCGACCAGGTGCGCCACTTCGGACTGTTGCCGACCTCGAGCTCGACCCGCGAGACCAGGCGGCTGCCGCGACGCCACACGTGGGTCACCGTCGCGTCGGGCTCTGGGTTCTCGAAAACGGTGTAACAATAGAGGATTTCGGGTGGCGTCGCGTAGTGCAGCGCGACGTCGGTCGGGAGCTTGTCCTCGAGCGCCGTGCCAACGACCAGCTCGACCAGCTTGAGGCCGCCAGCCGATGGCCAGATGCGCGTGCCGGGCTCCGACCAGGGGTCGCCTTCCTTACCAGGCTCACCGGGGGTCGGTGGCGTCACTGGGCCAGACGGGGCTGCGGACGGAGTGCTGTCGTCGTTGGTGTCGGGGCTGTCGCCCAGCCGTGGGGGCGGCCGCGGGTCACGCCGCATCTCCGCCAGTAGCTCGGCCTTGACGGCCGGGGCCAGCTCCCGCCGGAGGTCGGCCAAGACCTCGGGGCGCAGCTCGCTGCGGAGGGACTTGCGCACGTCGGCTTCGATGGCGACGAGCGCCTCGGGGCTGAGGTTTGGGCCCTGGCTCATGCCGGCGCTACTGGTGCGGCCCTTGGCGCCGCTGTCACAGCTGGACAGCGCGCTGATGCCGACCAGCACCAGCGGCATGCTGGTGCGCGTCAGGCCGCGATAGCCCGACGCGATGCTGGTGGCGAACGGTAGCCGCGGCAGGCGACGCAAGCGACGCTGCACGGCAGCCGCCCATGCTGGTCGCAGAGGACGTCCGGTGCCGAAGCTCAGAGCCAGGTCGCGCATACCGGCGAAGCCTACATCAGGAGACCGACTTTTTCGACACGCTCGTGAGGCCGACATACGGTGCGCTGTGACTCCGTCGCTTGCCTCGCTGGTCGTGAGGCGAGCGGATGCCTCACGAAGTGAGGCTGCCCGCGAAGCACAACGCTCGGCAGGTGGCCGCGAGGGGAACGACGACATGGACACGCGCAACATCTGCCCGGCATGCAACGCGCTCTACGACCGGTCCATCTTCGTCTGCGTGCGATGCGGCACAGGCTTGCTCGAGATCCCCGACGCGCAGCTGCTGTCGGGCACGACCCTCGACATGCGCTACGACATCGAGGGCGTCGTCGGCACGGGCGGCATGGGCACGGTCTACAAGGCGCGCCAGCGCGGCATGGAGCGCGAGGTCGCGATCAAGGTGCTGCACCCGCGCTTCGCGCACGAGCCGCGCGCGGTGAAGCGCTTCTTCCGCGAGGCGCAGGCCGCCAGCCGCCTCATCCATCCGCACATCGTGACGGTGTACGACTTCGGCCGGGCGGCCGAGGGCCACCTCTACATGGTGATGGAGCTGCTCGAGGGGTTCACCCTCGGCGACCTCGTCCACTATCGCGCGCCGCTGCCGGCGGCGCTGGCGTTGGCCATCCTGAACCAGATCTGCGAGGCGCTGGAAGAGGCGCACAAGCAGCGCCTGGTGCACCGCGACCTGAAGCCGGACAACATCCTGCTGACGTCGACCGAAGAGGGCCTGTGGGCCAAGGTGCTGGACTTCGGCATCGCGCGCAGCGTGCGCGAGCCGGCTGAGGGCGGCGGCTTGGAGCGCCACCACTCGACGGTCGAGATCGCCGGTACGCCTGCGTATATGAGCCCGGAGCAGATCCTCGGCAAGGAGCCAGATCCCCGCAGTGACCTGTATTCACTTGGGATTATTCTGTTCGAGATGCTGACCCGGCAGCGCCCGTTCGACGACGAGAGTTCGGTCACGCTGTGCATGAAGCAGCTGAACGAGGAGGCGCCGCGTATCAACAGCCTGAAGTGCGAGCCGCCG